>Ga0308168_1000203_pt1 | contig 90302 bp, 76 predicted proteins | sample PhyCR2_FD_202133 | JGI IMG/M metagenome (GOLD analysis project Ga0308168, IMG submission 202133) | Phyllosphere microbial communities from UC Gill Tract Community Farm, Albany, California, United States - DLSLRC.R2 | ecosystem: Host-associated > Plants > Phyllosphere > Unclassified | place: USA...
CTGGCGCAGGATGTACTGGCGGCACTCCGGGTTGGTGATCAGGCGGTACACGGCCAGGGCCAGGTTGTTGGCGACCAGCGAGTCGGCGGTGGAGAAGAAGCCGAGGTTGCGCATCACGATGCGGCGCTCGTCTTCGGTCAGGCCGTCCTGGGCACGCCACAGGGCGATGTCCGCGGTCATGTTGACCTCTTGCGGCATCCAGTGGTTGGCGCAGCCGTCCAGGTACTTCTGCCAGGCCCAGTCATACTTGAAGGGCACCAGCTGGTTGAGGTCGGCGCGGCAGTTGATCATGCGCTTCTCGTCGACCGCGACACGGGCCGAGGAGCCTTCCAGCTCGGCCAGGCCTTCGGCGATGTCGAGCTTGTCCAGCGACGCCTTGGCGCGCTTCACGGCCTCGGAGTCGGTGGCAACGACGGCGCGAGCCTGTTGCGCAGCGGCATCGCCGGCGCTGTCGAGCTTGTCCAGGGCAGTGGCCGCTTCGGCCTGGGGGGCGTGGGTGTTGCCTTTGGCGGCGACGTCGCCGTCTTCTTTATCGAATTCGTCCCAGCTCAGCATGGTGAACATCTCCTGCTCGAGGGGCCTTCCATGACGGAAAGCCAGTGGATCATGGTTGCGGTGCCTGAGCCCCGTGTGGGGGTACTGCGGGTGCACGCAAATCGGGGAGGCCCGGGAAGGGGCGGGCTGACGCTACGCGGCGTCGGCCTGTTGTAGGAGGTTGCAGGGCTGGGACGATCCACTCGACGGAGTGATGGCCCATGCCCTGCAGCCTTGGTGCTGTCACGGCGACCCTGACGCGATGACACGTCCGGGCAAAGAGGCCTTCCGGGGAAGGCCTCGCGCGGCGCTTACTGGCACGCCTCGCAATCCGGCTCGTCGATCGCGCACGCCTTCGGTACCGGGGCAGGGCCTGCGGCCTGGAGCGGGGCGCTGTCGCCACCGCTGGACACGGCGTTGAGCTTGCCGGTGTTGATGGTCGACTTCTCGGTGCTGGTCGCGGCCAGGGCACGGAGGTAGTAGGTGGTCTTCAGACCACGGTACCAGGCCATGCGGTAGGTCACGTCGAGTTTCTTGCCCGAGGCGCCGGCGATGTACAGGTTCAGCGACTGCGCCTGGTCGATCCACTTCTGGCGACGGCTGGCGGCATCGACGATCCACTTGGTCTCGACTTCGAAGGCGGTGGCGTACAGGTCTTTCAGCTCTTGCGGAATACGCTCGATCTGCTGCACGGAGCCGTCGTAGTACTTGAGGTCGTTGATCATCACCGAGTCCCACAGGTCGCGCGCCTTGAGGTCGCGGACCAGGTACGGGTTGATCACGGTGAACTCGCCGGACAGGTTCGATTTGACGTACAGGTTCTGGTACGTCGGCTCGATCGACTGCGACACGCCGGTGATGTTGGCGATGGTCGCGGTCGGCGCGATGGCCATGATGTTCGAGTTACGGATGCCTTTCTGCACGCGGGCACGGACCGGCGCCCAGTCGAGGCTCTCGTTGAGGTCGACGTCGATGTACTTCTGGCCACGGGCTTCGATCAGGATCTGCTGGGAATCCAGTGGCAGGATGCCTTTGGACCACAGCGAGCCCTGGAACGTCTCGTAGGCGCCACGCTCGTCGGCCAGATCGCACGAGGCCTGGATCGCGTAGTAGCTGACCGCTTCCATCGACTTGTCGGCGAACTCGACCGCGGCATCGGAACCGTACGGGATGTGCTGCAGGTACAGCGCGTCCTGGAAGCCCATGATGCCCAGGCCGACCGGACGGTGCTTGAAGTTCGAGTTGCGTGCCTGCGGGACCGAGTAGTAGTTGATGTCGATCACGTTGTCGAGCATGCGCACGGCGGTGTTGACGGTGCGCTGCAGCTTGGCGGTGTCCAGCTTGCCATCGACGATGTGGTTCGGCAGGTTGATCGAGCCCAGGTTGCAGACGGCGATCTCGTCCTTGTTGGTGTTCAGGGTGATCTCGGTGCACAGGTTGGAGCTGTGCACGACGCCCACGTGCTGCTGCGGCGAGCGCAGGTTGCACGGATCCTTGAAGGTCAGCCATGGGTGGCCGGTCTCGAACAGCATCGAGAGCATCTTGCGCCACAGGTCCTTGGCCTGGATGGTCTTGAACACCTTGATCTTGTTGTACTCGGTCAGGGCTTCGTAGTACTCGTAGCGCTCTTCGAAGGCCTTGCCGGTCAGGTCGTGCAGGTCAGGCACTTCCGACGGCGAGAACAGGGTCCACTTGCCGTCGTCGAAGACGCGCTTCATGAACAGGTCCGGAATCCAGTTGGCGGTGTTCATGTCGTGGGTACGACGACGATCGTCACCGGTGTTCTTGCGCAGCTCGATGAACTCTTCGATGTCCAGGTGCCAGGTTTCCAGGTACGCGCAGACCGCGCCCTTGCGCTTGCCGCCCTGGTTGACCGCCACGGCGGTGTCGTTGACCACCTTCAGGAAGGGCACGACGCCCTGGGACTTGCCGTTGGTGCCCTTGATGTACGAGCCCAGCGCACGGACCGGGGTCCAGTCGTTGCCCAGGCCACCGGCGAATTTCGACAGCATGGCGTTGTCGTGGATCGCGTGGTAGATGCCCGACAGGTCGTCCGGCACGGTGGTCAGGTAGCAGCTCGACAGCTGTGGACGCAGGGTGCCGGCGTTGAACAGGGTCGGGGTCGAGGCCATGTAGTCGAAGGACGACAGCAGGGTGTAGAACTCGATCGCACGGGCTTCCTTGTCGGCCTCTTCCAGCGCCAGGCCCATGGCCACGCGCATGAAGAACACCTGCGGCAGCTCGAAGCGCACGCCATCCTTGTGGATGAAGTAGCGGTCGTACAGGGTCTGCAGGCCCAGGTAGGTGAACTGCTGGTCACGCTCGTGATCGATGGCCTTGCCCAGGCGCTCCAGGTCGAAGTCGGCCAGTGCCGGGTTGAGCAGCTCGAACTCGATGCCCTTGGCGACATAGGCAGGCAGGGCCTTGGCGTACAGCTCGGCCATCTCGTGGTGCGTGGCGCTCTCGGCCACGCCGAGGAAGCCCAGGCCTTCGGCGCGCAGGGTGTCCATCAGCAGGCGGGCGGTGACGAACGAGTAGTTCGGTTCACGCTCGACCAGGGTACGGGCGGTCATCACCAGGGCGGTGTTGACGTCCTTGAGGGACACGCCGTCGTACAGGTTCTTCAGGGTCTCGCGCTGGATCAGCTCGCCGTCGACTTCGGCCAGGCCTTCGCAGGCTTCGCTGATGATGGTGTTCAGGCGCGCCATGTCCAGCGGCGACTTGCTGCCGTCGGCCAGGGTGATGCGGATCGACGGGTGCGGCTCGACCACGGCGCCGGTGTTGGCGCGGGTGGCGCGCTCCTTGGCGCGTTGTTCGCGGTAGATCACGTAATCGCGCGCGACCTTCTGCTCACCGGAGCGCATCAGGGCCAGTTCGACCTGGTCCTGGATCTCTTCGATGTGGATGGTGCCGCCCGAAGGCATGCGACGCTTGAAGGTGGCGGTGACCTGTTCGGTCAGGCGGGCGACGGTGTCATGGATGCGCGACGAGGCGGCGGCGGTGCCGCCCTCAACCGCGAGGAACGCCTTGGTGATGGCGACGGTGATCTTGTCATCGGTGTAGGCGACGACGGTACCGTTGCGCTTGATCACACGCAGTTGACCGGGAGCGGTCGCAGCCAGATCCGCATTGGAATCGGCGGCCGAGGGCACCTGGGCCTGCGGGTTCTCGCGAGTTGTGTCGGTTTGCATGGGGGGTGACTCTCCACATTCTCAATGTTTGTACGAACGTCCGGGACGTCCACCGAGCTGATCAAGCGCTGGTGGGCCCAGGCGGCCAATGCACGACACAGGTGCAATGGCCCGCCAGGGCCCACCGACGTTGGACAGATCGGAAATAAAAGGGGGCAATCGCCTGCCGCTCCCTGGCCGATGTCAAACGTCCTGGGCATGTGCCCAACATCTGTTGCCGTGGTCTACCGCGCCATGGACGCTGGTTTTCCTACCTCGATCACGTCTGATTCAGACAGGCCTCGAGGGCCTCCGCAGGAGCGGTCTGGTTGGCGACTTCGCGTCACGTACACGCCGAAAAAAGGCCTTTGAAGGGCTTGAGTTTTCTGCCTGACTTGTGTTTGCGATTTGGCGCAAAACCCAACATGTAGTTGGTCGCCGGTCATGGCGATACAAGATAGTGCGGTCGAAGGCCTAATGCAAGACGACGCATCTGTGGATAACGTGTGGGTATTTTGTGCGTAGGGGGGCGCATCCCTTGTAGCTCGCGTCTTACAACGGCATCGCCATTGGTCGGCGAATTTTCTTTGTTTTTTGAGGGAACTCCATGGCCAGCGCGTCAGACACTGACCAGGCTGAGCAGCTGCTCGCGTTCGACCTGGAACTGCCCCTGTATTTCCTGGCCAGCGCGCCAGGTGGGCGACAGGTCCCTCAGCAACCGCAGCCGTGCGTCGCCGTCTGCCGACCAGTCCAGCACCTCGGCATCCTCGAACCAGAACCGCGTGCCGGTCAGCGGGTACAGGGTCTTGAACAGGCTTTCCTTGAGCGAGAAGGTGAGGGTGACCGTCAGGCCGAGCTTGCCCCGGTCCAGACGCTGCAGCTCGGCAGGGGTCAGGATCTCGCCCGCCAGGCGCTCGGCGCGTTCGTCACTCAACAGGCTTTCCACATCCAGGCCGACCCCTCCACAGTCGTCGTGGGCGACCACCACGGCGGCGGCCCAGCCCTGACCATGGGTAATGGCGCCATGCACGCCACTGGCCCAGATGGGCGAGCGATCCTCATGGGTGGCCGGCACGTGATCACGGCCGTCCAGGCGTTTCAGCGCAGCGCGGGCGCAGACCCGCCCGGCCAGGTACTCGGCCTGGCGCTTGGCGACCGAGCGTTGCAGCGCTGGGGTCTGCACGATACCCGCACGTTGGAAATCGTCCGCTGCCAGTCGGGCGGGATCGAAGGCGCAGCTGACCAGTACCGCGCCCGGCAGTGGACGGGGCAGGGGCCAATGGTGCTGGAGGGGGGCACAGCAGTGGGGAAGTCGGTTCATGGTGGCCATTGTGCCAGCCTCAGGCGTGGGAGGGGAGCCGGCGGTGAAGATGGCGGTAGACGCGCAGGCACGGGCGGATTTCCGCCACCACGGCACGGTCGGCTGGCGGTGGCGGCGGGTTTCCGCCATGAGGACCTGTCAGGCCTGCCCCCGAATGGCGCAGCAAAGCCCCATGAACACGGCGTGTGCCCCGACTCCGTGCATTGTGGCACCGGCTTTGCTAAGCATTTGGCAGAGTCTTGCAATCAGCAGCTCCTACAACAAAATCCCTCCCAGTGCAGGAGGGTTCGCGCTAGGTGCTTCGACGCCCTGGGAAGGGTGGCGCCGCACACTGAGGAAATTGAGCCATGACGACACGTCAGCCGCTGTACAAATCCCTGTATGTCCAGGTGTTGGTCGCCATCACCGTCGGTATCCTGCTCGGCCACTTCTACCCTGAAACCGGTGTTGCCCTGAAGCCCCTGGGCGACGGCTTCGTCAAACTCATCAAGATGGTGATCGCCCCGATCATCTTCTGTACCGTGGTCAGCGGTATCGCCGGCATGCAGAGCATGAAGTCGGTCGGCAAGACCGGCGGCTACGCGCTGCTGTACTTCGAAGTTGTCTCCACCATTGCCCTGATCATCGGTCTGGTCGTGGTCAACGTGGTCCAGCCAGGCGCCGGCATGCACGTCGACGTCAGCACCCTGAACGCCAGCAGCGTGGCTGCCTATGCCGCCGCCGGTGCGCAGCAGACCACCGTGGGCTTCCTGCTCAACGTGATCCCCAACACCGTGGTCGGTGCCTTCGCCAACGGCGACATCCTCCAGGTGCTGATGTTCTCCGTGCTGTTCGGCTTCGCCCTGCACCGTCTGGGCAGCTTCGGCAAGCCGATGCTGGACATGATCGATCGCTTCGCCCATGTCATGTTCAACATCATCAACATGATCATGAAGCTGGCCCCGGTCGGCGCGTTCGGCGCCATGGCCTTCACCATCGGCCAGTACGGCGTCGGCTCGCTGGTACAGCTGGGCTACCTGATGGCCTGCTTCTACATCACTTGCCTGCTGTTCGTGCTGGTGGTGCTCGGTGGCATCTGCCGCGCCCATGGCTTCAGTGTCCTCAAGCTGATCCGCTACATCCGTGAAGAGCTGCTGATCGTGCTGGGCACCTCCTCGTCGGAATCGGCCCTGCCACGCATGCTGGCCAAGATGGAGCGCCTGGGCGCCAAGAAGTCGGTAGTGGGCCTGGTCATTCCGACCGGTTACTCGTTCAACCTCGACGGCACCTCGATCTACCTGACCATGGCGGCCGTGTTCATCGCCCAGGCGACCGACACCACCATGGACATCACCCACCAGATCACCCTGCTGCTGGTGCTGCTGGTCGCCTCCAAGGGCGCTGCGGGCGTGACCGGTTCGGGCTTCATCGTCCTGGCGGCCACGCTGTCGGCCGTCGGTCACCTGCCGGTGGCAGGCCTGGCGCTGATCCTCGGCATCGACCGCTTCATGTCCGAAGCGCGCGCCCTGACCAACCTGGTCGGCAACGCCGTCGCCACCGTGGTCGTGGCCAAGTGGGTCAACGAGATGGACAACGACAAGCTGGCTTCCGAGCTGGCCTCCGGTGGTGCGCCACTGGTCGAAACCCGTCCGACCGACGACCTGGGCGTGGCCGAAGGTCCGGCCCGCTGATCGATTGACGTGCATGAAAAAGGCGACCTTCGGGTCGCCTTTTTCGTGAGGGCGGGTAGCCCGCTTTTGTGAAGCAGCGATCCTTCCGCGCGATCCATGTATCACCATACTCGCGGTTTTTTGTGGGCCCTGCAGGCCCGATCGCGGCCGGTCCGGCGCCCCGGCAGGGGCCCTTCAGATGACCGCGGTGTGGCTACGGGTGTAGGAGCGGCCCCTGTGCCGCGATTGGGCCCGCAGGGCCCACGCAATCAGCCACTCCTAGCATCCAGGCAAACCACCAAGGTACCGCCCTGCCTGCAACCCCTCCACCCGGCACCCGGACTCACACCACCCGCGTCTCCCCCCTGTACTGCAACACCTGCTTGCAGCGCCGACACACGTACCGCCGCCCATTGCGCACCAGCCGGTGCCGCTGCGCCGTGAACGCGAACTCGCTCTCCGGGCACGGGCAGTGGTACAGGTAGCGCAAGACGCTGCGCCGCTCCACGGCATAGCTGTGGCAGCGGTCGGCCGGCAGGCCATACACCCCGACCATGATCGACTGCCACTCGCGGCCATGGGGCTGGATGCGGCCGCCGAACACCTGGTGCGCCACCAGGTGCGCGACCTCGTGGGCCACGGTCTGGCGCAGGAAGTGCTCGGCGTTCTCCCGGTACAGCTGGGCATTGAACCGCAACAGGTTCTGCTGGAGGTGCGCCACCCCCGCTTTCTGGCCGCGCAGCTTGAGGCTCACCTCGGGCCGAGGGAAGCGACGGTCGAAGAACGCTTCGGCCTGTCGGTAGCAGGCGTCCACGCGTTGGTTGAGCAGGTCTGGCATGACGAACGATCTCCTGGCCGGTCATTATGCCTCACGCCCGGCATCGCCAAGGCACCGTCGGCCGGCCGGTCGCCGGTCACGGTCTTCATCGGATTACCCTACGCGAAACGCCGCTTTGTGCGTAAAATGGCCGGCTTTTGTCACACCTTGCGGATCCAAGCGCTATGGGCACCCTTTCGGTCAATCAGAACAAACTGCAGAAACGCCTGCGACGCCTCGCCGGCGAAGCCATCACCGACTACAACATGATCGAGGATGGCGACAAGGTCATGGTCTGCCTGTCCGGTGGCAAGGACAGCTACACCATGCTCGACGTTCTGCTGCACCTGCAGAAAGTGGCGCCGATCCAGTTCGAGATCGTCGCGGTGAACATGGACCAGAAGCAGCCAGGCTTCCCCGAGCACGTGCTGCCGGCCTACCTCAAGACCCTCGGCATCGAGTACCACATCGTCGAGAAGGACACCTACTCGGTGGTCAAGGAACTGATCCCCGAAGGCAAGACCACCTGCTCGCTGTGCTCGCGCCTGCGCCGTGGCACGCTGTACACCTTCGCCGACGAGATCGGCGCGACCAAGATGGCCCTGGGGCACCACCGCGACGACATCGTCGAGACCTTCTTCCTCAACATGTTCTTCAACGGCACGCTCAAGGCCATGCCGCCCAAGCTGCGGGCCGACGATGGCCGCAACGTGGTGATCCGTCCGCTGGCCTACTGCAGCGAGAAGGACATCCAGGCCTACTCGGACATGCGCGAGTTCCCGATCATCCCGTGCAACCTCTGCGGCTCCCAGGAAAACCTGCAACGCCAGGTGGTCAAGGACATGCTGGTGGAGTGGGAGCGCAAGCACCCAGGGCGTACCGACAACATCTTCCGCGGCCTGCAGCACGTGGTGCCGTCCCAGCTGGCCGACCGCGACCTGTTCGACTTCGGCAGCCTGAAGATCGATGAAAACGCGACCCCGCGCTTCCTCGACGTGGTGAACCTCTGACCCATGCGTAACTACACGTGGCTGCACGAGTACTGCCTCAACCGCTTCGGCTCGGCCGCCGCGCTCGAAGCGCGCCTGCCACGGCCCAAGACGCCCGAGCAACTCCGGGCGATCGGTGACGACCGCTACCTGTCGACGCTGGCACTGCGGGTCTTCCGCGCCGGGCTCAAGCACAGCCTGGTCGACGCCAAGTGGCCGGCCTTCGAGCAGGTGTTCTTCGGCTTCGACCCAGAGAAGGTCGTGCTGATGGGCGCCGAGCACCTGGAGCGGCTGATGCAGGACACGCGCATCATCCGCCACCTGGCCAAGCTCAAGAGCGTGCCGCGCAATGCGCAGATGATCCTCGACGTGCAATACGAACACGGCAGTTTCGCGGCGTTCATCGCCGACTGGCCGGTGGACGACATCGTGGGGCTATGGAAGTACCTGACCCGCCATGGCAACCAGCTGGGCGGGCTGTCGGCACCGCGCTTCCTGCGCATGATCGGCAAGGACACCTTCGTGCCCACCACCGATATGGCGGCTGCGCTGATCGCCCAGGGCGTGATCGACAAGCAGCCGACCAGCCAGCGCGACCTGGCGCTGGTGCAGCAGGCGTTCAACCAATGGCACCAGGAAAGCGGTCGACCGCTGTGCCAACTGTCGGTGATGCTGGCACACACGGTCAATCACTGAGGCCCGAGCGCTCGCGTCTCAGCGGGCCGGGTGGGCGAGCGTCTTGGCAGTGTTCGCCACGCGCTGGCCCAGGGCGCGGCACAGGGCGATCTCTTCCGCATCCAGCGCACGCTTGCCATCGGCACCGGCATGGTGGCTGGCACCATAGGGCGTGCCACCACCCCGCGTCTCGATCAGCGCCGATTCGCTGTACGGCAGGCCCAGCACCAGCATGCCGTGGTGCAGCAGCGGTAACAGCATCGACAGCAGGGTGCTTTCCTGGCCGCCATGCAGGCTGGCCGTGGAGGTGAACACCGCCGCCGGCTTGCCGACCAGATCGCCGCTGAGCCACAGGCCGCTGGTGCCGTCCAGGAAGTACTTCAACGGTGCGGCCATGTTGCCGAAGCGGGTCGGGCTGCCCAGCACCAGGCCAGCGCAGTCGCGCAGGTCGTCGAGCGTGGCGTACGGCGCGCCGTGCTCGGGGATGTCCGGCGCGACCGCTTCGCAGTCGCTGGACACGGCCGGTACGGTCCGCAGGCGCGCTTCCAGGCCCGTCAGCTCGATGCCACGGGCGATGTGCCGGGCCATGTCACGGGTCGCGCCGTGGCGGCTGTAGTGCAGCACCAGGATGTAGGGCGCACTCATGGCAGGATCTCCAGCACCTTCTCGGGCGGACGACCGACGACGGCCCGGTCACCCGCGACCAGGATGGGGCGCTCGATCAGGATGGGGTGCGCGACCATGGCATCGACCAGCTGGGCCTCGGTGAAGGCAGGGTCGGCCAGCCCCAAGGTCTTGTAGGCGTCTTCGCCACTGCGCAGCAGCTGGCGCGCCGACAGGCCCAATGCGCCGAGCACGGCACGCAGGGTCTCGGCATCCGGCGGCGTCTCCAGGTAGCGCACCACCGTCGGCGCCAAACCGCGGGCCTCGAGCAGCGCCAGGGCCTCGCGGGATTTGGAGCAGCGCGGGTTATGATACAGCGTCAGATCGGTCATCACAGGTCGCATCCAGCAGGGTGTGGCGGCTATTCTAACCTCAGCGAATCGATCGTTCGCTTCAAACTTCAAGAAGGATGCACGCATGGCAAGGCGTTTCGCGGCAGCACTGGCCATTACCGCAGGCCTGCTGCTCGGTGGTTGCGGCGCGGACTACGGTGTCGATCAGCACGGCAAGGCCGTCGAGGCCAGCCAGGTCGACGGACATTGGGTGATTCTCAACTACTGGGCCGAGTGGTGCGGGCCGTGCCGTCTGGAAGTCCCCGAGCTGAACACCGCCGCGCAGCGCTGGCAGGCCAGTGGCGTGAAGGTCATCGGCGTCAACTTCGACGGTTTGCAGGGCGATGAGCTCAAGCAGGCCAGCGAGACCCTCGGCATCCAGTTCACCGTGCTGGCCCAGGACCCGGCCGAGCACTACGACCTGCCGCGCAGCGAGGCGCTGCCGGTCACCTACATCATCGACGACAAGGGCAAGGTGCGCGAGCAACTGGTCGGCGAGCAGACCCTGGAAAGCCTCAAGGCGCGCCTGAAGGCACTGAACGGGCCGGAGGTCTGAGCGGGGGCTGCAAGAAGCAGGTAAGCGCGTGGATTCCATCGTGTGGGAGCGGGCTTGCCCGCGATGCAGGCGGCGACGGAACGGACGCTATCGCGGGCAAGCCCGCTCCCACAGGAGACAGTGATGGCCTACAATTTCGCGGTGGGGGCTACGGGTGTAGGAGCGGCCCCTGTGCCGCGATGGGCCGCAAAGCGGCCCCAAAATCGATTAGCAATGAAGCTCCTGATCCTGGCAGCGATCGACATGTTCTCTACGCGACAGCGCGGCGCCAAGACGGCGGGCGGACTCCCACAGGAGCCTGCGCCGGGCTGCCAGGTCAACCAGACGAACCGAATCTCATCCGTCGACCATCGCCGCCTTCTAGTACCTCAACCCTCGTCCGGCCACAACCGCAACGGCTGCCCCACGCCCGTCCACAGGCGCAGTTGCCCTTCGGCAGAGGTGTCCCAGCGCTGCACCTTGGGCAGGGCCTCGAGGAAGCGCTGTTCCTGCTCCATGATCGCCGGCGCGCACAGCTTGCGCGTGCTCCCCGGCGGGCCGAACACCAGGTGATCGCCGTCGAGCGTGTAGGGCGCGAACCAGTGGTTGCAGCCAGCGTTGCCATAGGCGCGATTGTCCGAGCCCAGGGTCAGGGTCAGGTGGCTGTCGTCGATCAACGGACGTTCGCCGATCCATTCCAGTACGTAGCTGCGCTCTTGTTGCAATGGCGGTGCCTCGGTCGCGCAGCCGGTCAGCCCCAAGGCCACGAGCGAGGTGACGAGCAGGTGTTTCATGCAGACGCCTCCTGACAGGCAGGGCACAGGTGCCCCTGGCCCTGTGTCACCCAGCCCAGTTCCGCCACCCGTGCAGTGGCCGCCGGCTTGCGTGCCTTGGCGCCGAGCTTGGCGTCCACGGCGAACTCGACGTCCAGCACGGCCTGGCACTGATCGCAGGTGACCTGCCATTGCAGGATTTCCAGTTCGGTGAACGCAGGCCCGCTGGCCACCGCCACCCATTGGCCATGAGGGTTGATCAGGTGGCGCACGCTTTCGACGGTCAGGCGCATGGACAGGCTCTTGCTGCCCTTGAGCGTCACCAGCAGCACGTCGCCGCGCTGGATCGAGCCACCGTTGCCGGTGACCTGATAACGGCCCGGCACCAGGGCACGGCATTCGATCAAGGTGTGCTGCGGATTGAACAGGGTGTAGCGGAAATCGTGTTCGACCATGGGTCCTCCAGAAATGCCGCCTAGTGTAAGGGCTGCCGCGCTTTTAATCACGACCGTCCGCCCCCTGTCCGCGTCAAGCGAGCACGGTGTGGCGGGGCTGGCCTTGCGACCAGGCCAGGATGTTGTCCAGGGTCGTGCGGGCGATGGCATCCAGCGCCTCGCGGGTCAGAAAGGCCTGGTGGGCGGTGACGATCACGTTGGGAAAGGTCAGCAGACGCGCCAGCACATCGTCCTGCAACGGCAGGTCCGAACGGTCCTCGAAGAACAGCTGCGCTTCCTCTTCATACACGTCCAGTCCCAGGTAGCCCAGTTGCCCGCACTTGAGCGCATCGATCAGCGCCGGGGTATCGACCAGCGCTCCCCGCCCGGTGTTGATCAGCATGGCGCCCGGTTGCAGTTCGGCCAGGCTATGGGCATCGATCAGGTGATGGGTCTGTTCGGTCAAAGGGCAGTGCAGGCTGATGATGTGCGACTGGCGCAGCAGCGCCGGCAGGGTGACGTAACGCGCGCCCAGGGCCAGCACGGCGGGGTTGGGAGAGGGGTCGTGCGCCAGCAGCTGGCAACCGAACCCGGCCATGATCCGGGCGAAGGCTTCGCCGATCTGGCCTGTGCCGACGATGCCCACCGTCTTGCCGTGCAGGTCGAACCCGGTCAGCCCGTGCAGGGTGAAGTCACCGTCGCGGGTGCGGTTGCAGGCCCGGTGCAAATGACGGTTGAGCGCCAGCACCAGGGCGACGGCATGTTCGGCCACGGCGTGCGGGGAATAGGCCGGTACGCGCGTCACCACCAGGCCGAGGCGCGCAGCGGCTGCCAGGTCGACATGGTTGTAGCCGGCCGAGCGCAGGGCGACCAGGCGTGTACCGCCCGCGGCCAGGCGTTCGAGCACGGGCGCATCCAGCTGGTCGTTGATGAAGGCGCAGACCACATCGAACCCCTGGGCCAGCATCGCGGTATCGAACGTCAGGCGGGCGGGCTGATGGTGCAGGACGAGCGCCTGATCAGCGGCGGCGCGATCGAAGCTGTGCTGGTCGTAGTGCTGGCTGCTGAACACGAGAACGCGCATGGCCGTCTTCCACTCGAAGAAAGCCCCAGTGTAGCCAGGCGCCCGACACCTGCATTGACCTGTGTCGGCACCTGGCCCAGGACGCGTCAGGCGTTCGACCTGGCCTGCTGCGCCAGACGGGTGATGGCGCGGTCAAGTTCGTCCAGGGCCTGGGGCGCCTCGACATGGTCCTGCTTGAGCAAGGTCTCGCTGTGCTGGCAGGCCGCACGTAACTGGGGCACGCCGCAGTAGCGCGTGGCGCCGTTGAGTCGGTGCACCTGGGCGATCAACGTATCGCGGTCGTCGGCAGCGCGCGCCGCGCGGATGGCTTCCCGGTCGCTGTCGAGCGAAGCCAGCAGCATCGCCAGCATGTCCGCGGCCAGGTCCGGCTTGCCGGCGGCCAGGCGCAAACCTTCCTCGGCGTCCAGCACCTTGAGTTCGTGACGGTGCGCGAAGCGTTCCGTGCGTGACAGCGAATCGGAGGTATCCAGGCTCAGCCCGGTCCATTTCAGGACCACCTGGGCCAGCTGGCGCTCGCTGATGGGCTTGGTCAGGTAGTCGTCCATCCCGCCCAGCAGCAGCGCACGCTTTTCATTGGCCATGGCATGGGCGGTCAGCGCGACGATCGGCAGGCGTGGGGTCTCGCGTCCCGACTCCCACTGGCGGATCCGTTGCGTGCAGGTAGGGCCGTCCATGCCAGGCATCTGCACGTCCATCAGCACCAGGTCGAAGGGGCGATCGCGCACCGCATCGATCGCCGCCTGGCCGTTGTCCACCGCCGTGACCTCGGCGCCCATGTCTTCGAGCAAGGTCTGGACCAGCAGCAGGTTGGCCGGGTTGTCGTCCACGCACAGCAGGCGCGGTGCGCGCGCGTCGCTGCCCGCAGGCTCGCGGGTGAGGCGGCGGGGCTGCACCAGCTCCAGCAAGGTACGCCGCAACTTGCGGGTGCAGGTCGGCTTGGCCAGCAGTTGGGTCTGCCCATCGCTCAGGTAGGCGTGGTACTGGGCCTGCTGAGTCGTGGGGCAGAGCACCACGCACTGGCATCCCAGGTGCTCGAGTTGGTGCGCAAGCTCGCCCAGCTGAGTAGGCGAAAGCACCCCCAGGTGCACGCCCAGGACCGCGAAGTCGAACGGCCGACCCGCCTGGCCGGAGGCCTGGACGGCCTCGAGCAGGGTGTCGAAAGAAGCGAAGACGGTACCGTCGAGCCCGCAATCGGCGACCTGGTGCTCCAGGGCCTGGCAGGCCAGGGCATGAGGGTCGGCAAGGGCGACGCGACGGCCGACCAGGGCCGAGGGTGGCGAGGTTTCCACATCGTCGTGGGCCTTGGGCAGGCTCAGGGTGATCCAGAACTGCGAGCCCTCGCCCGGTGTGCTGTCGACGCCGATCTCGCCGCCCATCTGCTCGATCAGGCGCTTGGAGATCACCAGCCCCAGGCCGGTTCCGCCGGTCTGGCGCGACAGCGAGTTGTCGGCCTGGCTGAACGCCTGGAACAGGGCACGCACATCGTCCGGCGACAGGCCGATGCCGGTGTCCTGCACACTGATGCGCAACTGCGCCTGGTCCTTGTGCTCGTCCTCCAGCATGGCCCGCACGACGATGGTGCCTTCGTGGGTGAACTTGATGGCATTGCTGACCAGGTTGGTGACGATCTGCCGCAGGCGCAGCGGGTCACCGATCAGCGACAGCGGCGTGTCGCGGTAGATCAGGCTGACCAGCTCCAGCTGCTTGGCATGGGCCGTGGGGGCCATGATGGTCAAGGTATCCTGCAGCACGTCGCGCAGGTTGAACGGCACGCTGTCGAGCACCAGCTTGCCGGCTTCGATCTTGGAGAAGTCCAGGACCTCGTTGATGATGCCCAGCAGGTTGTCGGCCGAGTTCTCGATGGTGTTCAGGTAGTCGAGCTGGCGTGGTGCCAGCTCGCTCTTCTGCAACAGGTGCGTGAACCCCAGGATGCCATTGAGCGGCGTGCGGATCTCATGGCTCATGTTGGTCAAAAATTCGGACTTGATGCGGCTGGCCTCGAGAGCCTCCTTGCGTGCCATGTCCAGCTCGATGTTCTGGATCTCGATGGTCTCCAGGTTCTGGCGCACGTCTTCGGTGGCCTGGTCGATGCTGTGCTGCAGCTCCTCGCGCGCGATGTGCAGCGTCTCGGCCATGCGGTTGATGCCGGAAGCCAGCTCGTCCAGCTCGCGGCTGCCCAGCGCGGGCAAGCGCTCGTCGAGGTGACCGTCCTTGAGCTGGCCCACGGCATGCTTGATCTGGCTGATTGGCGTGTTGATCGCGCGGCCCATGCGCAAGGCCAGCAGGACGGTGAAGGCCAGGCAGGCGAGGATCAGCAGCACGCTGGCGAACCCGTTGCGGTAACCCCGCAGCAAGGTGTTGCCATGGGACAGCTCGATCTCGACCCAGCCCAGCAGCCGCTCCGATTCGGCGGGCACGGCGTGGGTCGCCAGGTCGCGGTGGTGGCCCAGCACGGGCAGCAGGTAGCGGGTGGCATCGTTGCCCGTGCGTTGCAGCAGGCGCCTGCCGGTGCCGGAGTCGCTGGGCGAGGGGTTGAGCATGCTCGGCCCGGCATGGGCCAGTCGCTTCCTGTCGGCGTCCAGGAAGGTCACGGCGCGTACGTCTTCCTGCTCCAGGGATTCGGCGGCGATGCGTTCGAGCTGGGCCGTGGCGCTCTGGGCCAGGGCGGGGGCGGCCAGGGGCGCCAGGTGCTCGGCCAGCATCTGGCCACGCTGCAGCAGTTGCGTGCGCAATTCGTTCTGCTGCAACCAGGTGAAGTAACTGCCCAGTACCACCGCCATCAGGCCGGCAGGCACCAGTGCCAGCAGCAGCACCCGGCTCCTGATTCCCAGTCGATCGAACACGACGTACTCCTGTTTCGTGGCTGTCTTGTTGTGATGCAGGCGAACCCAGCCCCCGCACGTTACTCCGCCCGTGGCGCCAATGCACTCCTTAGATCGACACCCCCGCGTCAGCGCCTTAGAACCCCTGGCTATGACGTCCATCGATTGCGTGATATGGCCTGTGCGGGTTTGTCGGTATGATGGGCGCCCTTGTCGTCCCGATTGCGAACTACGCCATGACCCTGCAGTTTCCAACCATCGCCGACTGCGTCGGCAACACGCCGCTGGTGCGCCTGCAACGCCTTGCCGGGGAAACCAGCAATACCTTGCTGCTCAAGCTCGAAGGCAACAACCCGGCCGGTTCGGTGAAGGACCGTCCAGCGCTGTCGATGATCACCCGTGCCGAGCTGCGCGGCCAGATCACGCCGGGCGACACGCTCATCGAGGCGACCTCCGGCAACACCGGCATCGCCCTGGCCATGGCGGCGGCGATCAAGGGCTACAAGATGATCCTGATCATGCCCGACAACTCCACCGCCGAACGCAAGGCGGCCATGGCCGCCTACGGCGCCGAGCTGATCGTGGTGAGCAAGGACGAGGGCATGGAAGGCGCGCGCGACCTGGCCGAGCGGCTGCAGGCCGAAGGCCGTGGCCTGGTGCTGGACCAGTTCGGCAACGGTGATAACCCCGAGGCGCATTACGCCAGCACCGGGCCGGAGATCTGGCAGCAGACCCAGGGCCAGGTCACCCACTTCATCAGTTCCATGGGCACGACCGGCACCATCATGGGCTGCTCGCGCTACCTCAAGGAACAGAATCCGGCGGTGCAGGTGGTTGGCCTGCAACCCATGGAAGGCGCGGCCATCCCGGGTATCCGGCGCTGGCCGGAGGCCTACCTGCCGAAGATCTTCGACGCCACGCGCATCGACCGCGTGGTCGACATGTCCCAGGACGAAGCCGAGGTCACCATGCGCCGGCTTGCCCGAGAAGAGGGCATTTTCTGTGGCGTGTCGTCCGGTGGTGCGGTGGCGGCCATGCTGCGCCTGTCCCGCGAAGTCGAGAACGCGGTGATGGTGGCGATCATCTGCGACCGCGGCGATCGCTACCTGTCCACCGGCCTGTTCGACGCACCCTGATGTCCAGACATAAACGCAATGGCGGGCTGCGCTTCCAGCCAGCCGGTGGCGAGCGTGCCACCCAGGTGCCCGTAGGCAAGAAGCAACGCCTGGTCATCGAGCGCCTGGCCGGTGACGGCCGTGGTATCGCCTTCGAGGACGGCCGTACCTGGTTCGTCAGTGGCGCGCTGGCGGGCGAAACCGTCGAGGCCCGGGTGCTCGCCGCCCGTGGCAAGGTGGTCGAGGCGCGCCTGGAGCGGGTCCAGCAGGCCAGCGCCGAGCGGCGTGCAGCGCCTTGCCGGCACTATGACCGCTGCGGCGGGTGCAACCTTCAGCACCTGCCCCACGCCGACCAGCTGGCGCTCAAGCAGCGCACCCTGGCCGAGCAGCTGCAGCGGGTCGCTGGCGTGGCGCCGGAGCACTGGGCCGCGCCGTTGAGCGGGCCGGAGTTCGGCTACCGCCGCCGTGCCCGGGTCGCCGTGCGCTGGGACCCGAAACGTCGGGAACTCGACGTGGGCTTCCGGGCCGAAGCCAGCCAGGACATCGTCGCCATCGAAGACTGCCCGGTGCTGGTACAGCCCTTGCAGACGATCCTGCGGCACCTGCCGACAGTGCTGCGCAGCTTCGACAAACCCCAGGTACTGGGCCATGTCGAACTGTTCAGCGCCACGGCCGAGGCCGTGCTGGTGCGGCATGTCGCGCCCCTGGCCGACCAGGACCTGGCCCGCCTGCGTGCGTTCTGCCAGCAGAGCGACGCTCAGTTGTGGTTGCAGGGGGAGGGCGAACCGACACCGGACCAGCCGGGGCAGACCCTGGGCTTCGAGCTGACGCCGTGGGACCTGACCCTGGCCTGGCGGCCTGGAGACTTCGTCCAGGTCAATGCCGCCGTCAACCTGGCGATGATCGAGCAGGCCCTGGCCTGGCTCGCGCCCCAGGCCGACGAACGCGTGCTTGACCTGTTCTGCGGCCTGGGCAACTTCGCCCTGCCGCTGGCCCGCTCGGCGGGTGAAGTGGTGGCGGTCGAAGGCGTGCAGGCCATGGTCGAGCGCGCGGCGGCCAATGCGCAGGCCAACGGTCTCGTCAACGCCAGCTTCCATCAGGCTGACTTGTCGCAGCCCTTGGGCGATGCTGCCTGGGCCGCCAACGGATTTTCTGCGGTACTCTTGGACCCCCCTCGGGACGGTGCCCAGGAAGTGGTGAAAAATATTGTGCGCCTGGGCGCCCGTCGACTGGTCTACGTCTCCTGCAACCCAGCTACGCTGGCAAGAGATACCCAGACCTTGGTGGCCCAGGGGTACCGGTTAAAGAGAGCCGGGATTCTCGACATGTTTCCTCAGACGGCGCATGTCGAAGCCATGGCGTTATTCGAAGTGGGCTAGCCAGGCTGGCCCCTTGGTGCGACGTCCACGGACGGGAGGTCGCACGGTGATTGCCAGCGCGTCCTGCGAGACGCGCTGTATGGAAAGGTAGAACAAAGATGGTACAGGTGAGAGTGCACCAGCCGGTCAACACCGACGGCAGTATCAATCTCGATGCATGGCTCGACCATGTGGTGAGCGTCGATTCGGCGCTCGATCGTGCGGCCCTCAAGGAGGCCTGCGATTTCGCCCAGGACGTCGAGAAGAACGGCAACCCGGCCAAGCATTCCTGGGCCGACGGCACCTCCAGCTTCCAGGCGGGCCTGGAGATCGCCGAGATCCTCGCCGACCTCAAGCTCGACCAGGACTCGCTGGTCGCGGCGGTGGTCTACCGCGCCGTGCGCGAAGGCAAGGCGACCCTGGCCGAGGTCGGCGAGCGCTTCGGCCCGGTGGTGGCCAAGCTGATCGACGGCGTGCTGCGCATGGCCGCCATCAGCGCCAGCCTCAACCCCCGCCAGTCGCTGGTGCTCGGTTCCCAGGCGCAGGTCGAGAACCTGCGCAAGATGCTCGTGGCCATGGTCGATGACGTGCGCGTGGCGCTGATCAAGCTGGCCGAACGGACCTGCGCCATCCGCGCGGTCAAGGTCGCCGACGACGACAAGCGTCTGCGCGTGGCCCGCGAGGTCTTCGACATCTATGCGCCCCTGGCCCACCGGCTGGGCATCGGGCATATCAAGTGGGAGCTGGAAGACCTGTCCTTCCGCTACCTCGAGCCCGAGCAGTACAAGCAGATCGCCAAGCTGTTGCACGAGCGCCGGCTGGACCGCGAGCGTTTCATCAATGACGTGATGAACCAGCTGCAGAACGAGCTGCTGGCCACCGGCGTCAATGCCGACATCAGCGGCCGCGCGAAACACATCTATTCGATCTGGCGCAAGATGAAGCGCAAAGGGCTGGAATTCAGCCAGATCTACGACGTGCGCGCCGTGCGCGTGCTGGTGCCTGAAGTACGCGACTGCTACACCGCGCTGGGCATCGTGCACACCTTGTGGCGGCACATCCCCAAGGAATTCGACGACTACATCGCCAACCCCAAGGAAAACGGCTACCGCTCGCTGCACACGGCGGTGATCGGCCCCGAGGGCAAGGTGCTGGAAGTGCAGATCCGCACCCACGGCATGCACGAGGAAGCCGAGCTGGGCGTCTGCGCCCACTGGCGCTACAAGGGCACCGACGTCAAGCCCAGCTCCAACCACTACGAAGAGAAGATCTCCTGGCTGCGTCAGGTGCTCGAGTGGCACGAGGAGCTGGGCGACATCGGCGGCCTGGCCGAGCAGTTGCGGGTCGACATCGAGCCGGACCGGGTCTACGTCTTTACCCCCGACGGCCATGCCATCGACCTGCCCAAGGGCGCCACGCCGCTGGACTTCGCCTACCGCGTGCACACCGAGATCGGCCACAACTGCCGGGGCGCCAAGATCAACGGGCGCATCGTGCCGTTGAACTACAGCCTGCAGACCGGCGAGCAGGTGGAGATCATCACCAGCAAGCACGGCAACCCCAGCCGCGACTGGCTGAATTCCAACCTCGGTTACGTCACCACCTCGCGTGCCCGGGCCAAGATCGTGCACTGGTTCAAGCTGCAGGCCCGTGATCAGAACGTCGCCGCCGGCAAGAGCCTGTTCGAGCGTGAGCTGAGCCGGCTGGGCCTGCCGCAGGTGGACTTCGAGAAGCTGGCCGAGAAAGCCAACGTCAAGACCGCCGAGGACATGTTCGCGGCGCTCGGGGCCGGCGACCTGCGCCTGGCGCAGATGGTCAATGCCGCCCAGCAACTGCTCGAGCCCGACCGCAACGAGCAGATCGAGCTGATCGCGCGCAAGCCCACCAGCCCGCGCAACGGCAAACGTGGCGACATCCAGATCCAGGGCGTGGGCAACCTGCTGACGCAGATCGCCGGTTGCTGCCAGCCGTTGCCCGGCGATCCCATCGTCGGCTACATCACCCAGGGCCGCGGCGTGACCATCCACCGCCAGGACTGTGCCTCGGTGCTGCAGCTGGGCGGCCGTGAACCGGAGCGCATCATCCAGGTGAACTGGGGCCCGGTGCCGGTCCAGACCTACCCGGTGGACATCATCGTCCGCGCCTACGACCGTCCGGGGCTGCTGCGCGACGTCTCCCAAGTGCTACTCAACGAGCGGATCAACGTGCTGGCGGTCAACACCCGCTCCAACAAGGAAGACAACAGCGCGCTGATGTCGTTGACCATCGAGATTCCGGGGATCGACGCCCTGGGCCGGCTGCTGGGCAGGATTTCCCAGTTGCCCAACATCATCGAGACCCGACGCAACCGCACGCCTTGACCCCCGCGATCGCCCGACCACTGCCTGCCCAGGCCGTGCCGTCGGGCGATGAAGGACACACGTATGACCTACACGCTAGACGACCTGCTCGCCCTGATGGCGCGCCTGCGCCATCCGCAACACGGTTGCCCCTGGGACCTGAAGCAGGATTACGCCAGTATCGTGAAACACACCCTCGAGGAAGCCTACGAGGTCGCCGACACCATCGAGCGGGGCGATTTCGCGCACCTGCAGGGTGAGCTGGGCGATCTGCTGTTCCAGGTGGTCTATTACAGCCAGCTGGCCCGCGAGGAAGGGCGCTTCGCCTTCGCCGAGGTGGTCGATGGCATCACCCGCAAGCTGATCCGCCGTCATCCCCATGTCTTCCCCACCGGCGACCTGCATGCCCCTCTGGACACCCCGCGCCTGAGCGAAGACCAGGTCAAGGCGCGCTGGGAGGCGATCAAGGCCGAGGAACGTGCCGAGCAGGGCGTGCCTGAGCAATTGTCGCTGCTCGACGACGTGCCCGCCGCCTTGCCGGCGCTGTCGCGGGCGACCAAGCTGCAAAAGCGCGCTGCCCAGGTCGGCTTCGACTGGCCTGACGCGCTGCCGGTGCTCGACAAGGTGCGCGAGGAGCTCGACGAAGTCCTGCAGGCCATGGCCGAGGGCGACGCCGACGCGATCGAGGATGAGCTGGGCGACCTGCTGTTCGCCACGGCCAACCTGGCCCGTCACCTGAAGCAGGACCCCGAAAATGCCCTGCGCCGCGCTAACCGCAAGTTCGAGCGGCGTTTCCGATTCATCGAACAGGCATTGCGCGACAGCGCCCGTCCGTTCGAAGATTGCACCCTCGACGAGCTGGACGCCCTGTGGGGCGAAGCCAAGCGTCAGGAAAAGAACCTGCCCAGCTGCGGCTGAGCCGATGCATAAGTGAGTGAACACATGAGTCTTTCCCTTCGCGACCAGTTGCTCAAGGCCGGTCTGGTCAACCAGAAGCAGGTCAAGCAGGTCAACAAAACCGAGAAGAAGCAAAAGCGCCTGGAGCAGAAAGGCCAGGTCGAGGTCGACGACACCCAGCAGCGCCTGGCCAAAGAAGCCATGGCCGAAAAGGTCAAGCGCGACAACGAGCTGAACCGACAGCAGCAGGAAAAGGCCGAACTGAAGGCCCGTGCCGCCCAGGTCAAGCAGTTGATCGAAGCGACCCGCCTGCCGAAGCTGACGACGGAAGATTATTTCAACTTCGTCGACGACAAGAAGGTCAAGCGGATCGCCGTCAATGCCCTGATGCGCAGCAAGCTGAGCAATGGCGCCCTGGCGATCGTTTCACATGGGGGAGGGTACGAGGTGATTCCGCGCGAGGCCGCGCTGAAGATCCAGGAGCGCGATGCGCACCGCATCCTGCTGCTCAATACCCATGTGGAAGAAGCGGACGAGGACGATCCGTACGCGGCCTACAAGATCCCGGACGACCTGATGTGGTAACCGCCGCTGGTTGATTCGCCCGGCGGCGCCGAGGGCCGTGAACGACGGCCCTCAGGCATCCTCAGCCGTGCTGCAACCGCCCTTCGTGTTCCAGCCCTTCGAGTTCCTGCCGGTAGGCATTGGCGTCCTGCTCGGTGTGGAACATGCCGACCAGCAAGCCCTGCTGGTGCACGTCCCAGATCCGCACACCGGCGGCCAGACCTTCGTGGGACAGTTTCGATTCGTCGCGTTCGGTCACTTGAACAGTCATCGTCAAACTCCACTTTCAGTAGGCTGCGACACCATGTCGCATGCCTCTGTTATAGGGTTCGATAGCCGCCTAAGTAAATAAAACGACGGTGAAACATGTTTCATGCAGCTTCCCGAGAGGACAGGTTGTCCACGGTGTCGTCAGCTTTCAGGAGCCCGATGAAGTCATCAACGCCTGGACTGGCCCGAGGTGGGAGACTCTATGGTTTTGCCACGTGCCAGTGTGGGCCCTGGCGGGCCCAATCGCGGCCGGTCCGGCGCCCCGGCAGGGGCCCCACAGGTGACCGCGATGACCTGCATCGCCGCGGTGTCACTACGGGTGTAGGAGCGGCCCCTGTGCCGCGATTGGGCCCGCCAGGGCCCACATCAGCACTTGGTAGAAACCATAGAATCTCCCACACCCCTAGCCATACCGCAGCATTGCAGGTCATCGCGAGACCCTGTGGGAGCTGGCTTGCCAGCGATAGCGTCGGCCCAGCCAACGCCGATCCGACAGCCACCTTGCCCCCACAAACAAAAAATCCCGGGCCATGCCTCAGCACGAACCGGGATTCTCGATCAGTCGATCACCAGGGCATTGTCACACCCCGATCACCTCAACTGCCCTTGACCGCCTTGCCGTCCACCGTGCCATCCTGCAGCACGATCACGTATTCCTTGCCATCGGTCTCCACTTGGCGCAACTGCACCAGCAGGTAGTCCCAATCCTTGGCGAACCACAACTCGGTCACCCGCTTGCTCTGGCTCGGATCGCGCACACGCTCGACCTTGACCGCCTCGACCTGACCGGTCTTGGTGGTCACTTTCTCGGTGCCCAGCACGCGGAAGTCGTAGGTGTCGATCTCGTCACCGTCGACCACCTGGTAGGTCATGCTCTTCTTGCCGGCCGCCACGTCATGCTGCAACGCCAGCTGGTAGGACGACTTGTCCAGCACGCCCCGGTTCAGCGGCAGGCTCACCGCATCGCCACGGTCGCTGCCGGTGATCTTCTTGGCCGACCAGTCGAAGGTCAGGTCGACCTTCTTGGCCTTGCCCAGGCCGCCCCGTTCGAAGTGGTACTTCTGCGGCAGCAGAAGGTCCTTGTCCATTCGCACGGTGCTTTGCTCGGTCAGGCTGGCGATCATCATCGATGCCTTGAAGTCGAGCGACCAGTTGCCGTCGGCGCCTTTGGTCAGGCTGCGTTCGGCGGTACCGCTCATGGGCAGTTGCTTCCAGTCGGCCGTGTAGCTGGCCGAGAACGGCTTCAGTTCAGCCGCGTGCAAGGGCAGGGCAAGCACGGCAAGAGCCAGGAAAAGGGCACGACGCATATGTTCTCCTAGGATCGGATCAGGTGACCGCAGGCAGGCAGCGGTTGGGCATCCAGTAAGGCACCCTCTGCGCCCAGACGCAAGCGTCCTTCGGCAAACCAGCGTACCGCCAGCGGGTAGATCTGGTGTTCGTGGTGGTGCACGCGCTGGGCGAGCGACTCGACGGTATCGTCCGGCTCGACCGGCAGCACAGCCTGTACGACCAAGGGGCCGCCATCGAGTTCCTCGGTCACGAAGTGCACGCTGCAGCCATGCTCGGCATCCCCGGCCTTCAGCGCACGGCGGTGCGTGTGCAGGCCCTTGTACTTCGGAAGCAGGGACGGGTGGATGTTCAGCAGGCGGCCCTGGTAGTGCCGGACGAAGCCGGCACTGAGGATGCGCATGAAGCCTGCCAGCACCACCAGGTCTGGCGAGAACCCGTCGATCAGCTCGGCCAGGGCGGCGTCGAAGGCTTCGCGACCTTCGAAGCCGGGGTGTTCGAGCACGGCAGTGGGGATCCCGGCCGCCTGGGCGCGCTGCAGGCCATAGGCATCGGCGCGGTTGGCGATCACCGCACAGATCCGGGCGGGGCCCGGTGCTGCGCGCATGCTGTCGATCAGGGCTTGCAGGTTGCTGCCGCTACCGGACAGCAGGACCACGACATTGCAGGACTCGCTCGGCATCAGTGTGCCTTGAGGTTCTGCAGCTCGACCTGGGCGGCACCGGCCGGTGCCTGGGCGATGTGACCGATGACCCATGGCTGCTCGCCGGCTTCGGTGAGTACGTTCAGGGCGCTGTCCACCTGGTCCTGGGCCACGCAGATGACCATGCCGACGCCGCAGTTGAGCACGCGGTGCATCTCGTGCTCGTCGACGTTGCCTTTCTGCTGCAGGAAGTCGAACATCGCCGGACGCTGCCAGCTGGCCACATCGACCACCGCCTGGGCGCCTTCGGGCAGCACGCGCGGGATGTTGTCCAGCAGGCCGCCACCGGTGATGTGGGCCATGGCCTTGACCGCGCCGGTGCGCTTGATCAGCTCCAGCAGCGGCTTGACGTAGATGCGCGTGGGCGCCATCAGCAGATCGGCCAGGGGCGTGCCGTCGAGCTGGGTGCTGTCGATGTCGGTGCCGGAGACCTCGAGGATCTTGCGGATCAGCGAATAGCCATTGGAGTGCGGACCGGAGGAGGGCAGGGCGATCAGCGCGTCGCCCGTGGCGACCTTGGAGCCGTCGATGATCTCGGCCTTCTCCACCACGCCGACGCAGAAGCCGGCCAGGTCGTAGTCTTCGCCTTCGTACATGCCTGGCATCTCGGCAGTTTCGCCGCCGACCAGCGAGCAGCCGGCCAGCTCGCAGCCTGCGCCGATGCCGGTGACCACGGTGGCTGCCACGTCGACGTTCAGCTTGCCGGTGGCGTAGTAGTCGAGGAAGAACAGCGGCTCGGCACCGCAGACCACCAGGTCGTTGACGCACATGGCGACCAGGTCCTGGCCGATGCTGTCATGCTTGTTCAGGTTCAGCGCCAGACGCAGCTTGGTGCCCACACCGTCGGTTCCCGAGACCAGCACCGGCTGCTTGTAGCCGGCCGGGATCTCGCAGAGGGCGCCGAAGCCGCCCAGGCCACCCATGACTTCAGGGCGCGCGGTGCGCTTGGCCACGCCCTTGATGCGTTCGACCAGTGCTTCGCCGGCGTCGATGTCTACACCGGCGTCCTTGTAGCTCAGGGAGGGTTGCTTGCTCATTGATCCAGGCCTTTAGAGGGAGGGATTCAGGGGAAACGACCGCGACGGCCACGGCCGGTCCTGAAGGACGGCGGGGCATGAACGCCAATGGTCTGCGAAGGCGCGCGATTTTATCAGGGTTGCCCGGCAGCGGCCATCCTCAAGCCGTCGGCTGGCAGGGCCGAACGACAAAAAGTGCCTGCGTGCGCACCTGCTCTGGTTGTCGTGCCGATGCCTGTAATAAGGTAGGCGCCAGCCTCGTCCCGCCCAGGCCGACCTGGTTCGGCCCGGCAGGACGGTGCCCCATGTCATCAGGACAGGATTCATTCATGCGATTGTTCAACTACCTGCTCGCCGGCTGCCTCGTCACCGTTGGCGCCGTCGCGCAGGCCGCGTCCGTTCCCGGACTCTACCAGGTGCGCGAAGCCGTCGAAGGCCAAGGGCCCGAGGCACGCGCCGCCGCCACCGGCAAGGCCTTGCAGACCTTGGTGCTGCGCCTGACCGGCGACCCCAAGGCGGCACAAGGGGCGGCCCTGGCCTCACTGCGCAAGGACCCTCAGCGCATCATCAGCCAGTTCGGTTACGAGGCCGGGCCGCCGGAAACCCTGGTCGTCGACTTCGACCCCGGCAGCACCGAGCGCGCCTTGCACCAGGCAGGGCTGGCGCTCTGGGGCAGCAACCGACCATCGATCATTGGCTGGTGGCTCAACGAGACCGTCGAGGGCAGCCACCTGGTAGGCGATGGCCAGGCCGAAGCCGGCGTGCTGCGTCAGGCTGCGCAGCACCGCGGCTTGCCGCTGCGCCTGCCCCTGGCCGACCTGCAGGAGCAACTGGTCGCCGACGGCGCGCAGCTCGACAGCCAGGCGCCCGACGCGCTGCGAGACGCGTCGCAGCGCTATGCCACCGATGCCGTACTGGCCGTGCATGCACGCCAGGGCGAAGGTGGCTGGCAGGCGGGCTGGCAACTGTGGCTGGGCGATAGCCACGAACAGGGTCGGGCCGAGGGCGCCGATCCGGCCAGCCTGGCCGATGCGGTGATGCGAGCGGTCAGCCTGCGCCTGGCGCCACGCTTCGTCACCCGCCCTGGCAGCGGCAGCGATCTGCGGATACAGGTCGAGGGCATGAACCTGCCCCGTTATGCCGAGCTGGGTCGGACGCTCGAGCCCTATGGCGCGCAGTTGCGTCAGGTGGACGGCGACACGCTGACCTATGCCGTGACCGGCAACCGCGAACAGCTGCGTGCGCAACTGGAGTTGGCCAAGCTGCACGAGCTGCCGGCAGCGCCTGCTCCCGTACCGGCACCGGTGCCCCCGGCAGACGGCAGCGAGGCCAAGGCCGCGGCACCACCGGCCGAGTCGTTCGAGGGCTTGCGCTTCGGTTGGTGAGCGTCGCTTTTCAGGAGGGCGGCATAGAATCTGTCGCCCTCCTTAATAGAAGGTCAAGAAGCGCCCACTGTTCGACACCCGCCCTCGATCCATCCTGCAAGCCGTTGATTTCCCTCGCCCTCGGTGCGTCGCCGATTGTGCGCTCGGCATTGCGGGTATAGACTTCGCGCACCGTTCTCCAAAGGCCCCCCGTGGTCCTCGCGACCGTCAGCCAGCATGAAACCGATCCAGTTGCCCCTGGGTGTGCGCTTGCGCGACGACGCCACCTTCATCAACTACTACCCGGGCGCCAACGCCGCGGCGCTGGGCTATGTCGAACGGTTATGCGAAGCCGACGCCGGCTGGACCGAAAGCCTCATCTACCTGTGGGGCAAGCAGGGCGTCGGGCGTACCCATCTGCTACAGGCCGCCACCCACCGTTTCCAGCAACTGGGCGAGCCGGCCGTCTACCTGCCTCTGGCGCAACTGCTCGACCGCGGCGTGGAGCTGCTCGATCACCTGGAGCAGTACGAGCTGGTCTGCATCGACGACCTGCACGTGATCGCCGGCAAGGCCGACTGGGAAGAGGCCATGTTTCACCTGTTCAATCGCCTGCGCGACAGTGGTCGACGTCTGCTGCTGGCTGCGGCCAGCTCTCCGCGTGAACTGCCAATCCGCCTGCCCGACCTCAAGTCGCGGCTGACCTTGGCGCTGATTTTCCAGATGCGAGGATTGAGCGATGAAGACAAGTTGCGTGCGCTGCAACTGCGGGCGTCCCGCCGCGGCCTGCAAATGACTGATGAGGTGGGCCATTTCATCCTGACCCGGGGCACGCGCAGCATGGCCGCCCTGTTCGACCTGCTCGAGCGTCTCGACCAGGCTTCGCTGCAGGCGCAGCGCAAATTGACCATTCCTTTTCTCAAGGAAACGCTGGGTTGGTAAGCATCAACCGATCTATGCGAAACCCTTCGAACGCGTCGAAACGCAAAAGTCACATTTTTTTCGATAAAATTTGCAAATAGATTTAGCGGAAGGCATAGTGCCAACCTTCCCAACAATCAGTCACGGTCGTGCCCATGCTGTCTCGCTTCGCACCCCTCGTGCCACTTGCACTGGTGACCCTGCTTTTTGGCTGCGCCGCTCAAGGCCCTGTTTCCCAGCCTCAGGATCACGCCCCCGTCACCGCTCAGGTTCAACACAAGGCGCAAGCACCGGTCGCTTCGGTCTTCGACGCAGAACCTGCAGAAGACGAAGACGCCCAGCCCTTCGCCCATGGTAGCCAGCCTTACCGCCTGCCGGTGCTGGCCGACAGCATCCTCGAACGTGGGAAAGAGCTGATCGGAACGCGCTACCGGTTCGGTGGCACCACGGAGAAATCCGGGTTCGATTGCAGCGGTTTCATCGGCTACCTGTTCCGTGAAGAAGCCGGCATGAACCTGCCACGCTCGACGCGCGAAATGATCAACGTCGACGCGCCGACCGTATCGCGCAGCAAGCTCAAGCCAGGCGACCTGCTGTTCTTCAGCACCAACGGGCGCGGCCGTGTCAGCCACGCGGGCATCTACCTCGGCGACAACCAGTTCATCCACTCCAGCAGCCGCCGCAGCGGTGGCGTGCGCATCGACAGCCTGGGCGATCGCTACTGGAGCAAGACCTTCATGGAAGCCAAGCGCGCCTTGGCCATGGCACCGACCACGATCGCGCGCAACTGACGCAAGACGGCGTGGTCCAACACGGCGGCTCAGCTGAAAAGCGAGCCGCCGTGCGTATTTACAGAAAGCGTCTAATCTAATTTCTCAACTCTTTTCGGCAATTGCCCGAACGACTCAGACAGGAAGCTCTGGCTCATGGCGATGTTGGCGCGCTTCGCATTTCTCTCCCTGGCAGCCCTGTTGACTGCCTGTTCCAGTCAGGCGCCTGCCCCGGCACCGGTCGTGCCCAAGCAGCGACCCCTGGTGATCAACCATCAACCCTCGTTCTCGCCAGTCGCCGAAGACGTGCTGTTTCGCGCCATCGGTCTGGTCGGTACCCCGTACCGCTGGGGCGGCAACACGCCGGATTCCGGGTTCGATTGCAGCGGCTTGATCAAGTACGTGTACCAGGATGCGGCAGGCATTCGTCTGCCGCGCTCCACCCGCGAGATGATCGTCATGCGCGCGCCCAACGTCGACATCAATGCGTTGCAGTCAGGCGACGTGGTGTTCTTCGCCACCGGTGGCGGTTCGCAGGTCAGCCATGCCGGGATCTATGTCGGAGAGGGGCGCTTCGTCCACGCCCCGTCCACGGGCGGCACCGTGCGCCTGGACCATCTGTCGAACAGTTACTGGCACAAGGCCTATTTACAGGCCAAGCGCATCATTCCGGCCGGGCACCTGGCACAGAATCCCTGACATCGGCTTGAGGGTTTGTGGGCCCTGCGGGCCCAATCGCGGCCGGTCCGGCGCCCCGGCAGGGGCCGCTCCCACAGGTGACCGCGATAGCCTGCAACCCCGCGGTGGGACTACGGGTGTAGGAGCGGCCCCTGTGCCGCGATGGGCCGCAAGGCGGCCCTAAAATCGATTAGCAATGAAGCTCCGGATCCTGCCAATCATCGCCCTGTTCTCCACGCGACCGCGCAGCCCCCCAGCCCCCTCAAGGCGCCTTGCTAACCCGCCAGATCACATTTCCCACATCATCGGCCACCAGCACGCCACCGCGCGCATCGGTCACCACACCCACGGGGCGCCCCATCGCTTCCTCTTTGTCATTGAGAAAACCGCTCAGTAGGTCAACCGGCTGGCCCTGTGGGGCGCCGTGGGCATCGAAGGGCACGAACACCACCTTGTAGCCGCTATGAGGCTTGCGGTTCCAGGACCCATGCTGGCCAATGAGCGCGCCACGTTCGAACGGCGCTGGCAAGGCCCCTGGCTGAATGAAGGTCAGCCCGAGAGAAGCCGTGTGCGGACCCAGGGCATAATCCGGGACGATCGCCTGCGCCACCCGGTCCGGCGCCTGAGGTTTCACCCGCGCATCCACGTGCTGGCCGTAATAGCTGTAGGGCCAGCCATAGAAGCCGTCGCGCTTGACCGAGGTCATGTAGTCCGGTACCAGGTCGCTGCCGATCTCGTCGCGTTCATTGACCACCGTCCACAGCGCACCGCTGCTCGGTTCCCAGGCCATCCCGTTGGGGTTGCGCAGGCCTGAGGCGAACAGCTGCCGCTGCCCGGTGGCACGGTCGACTTCCCAGATCGCCGCGCGGCCCTGCTCCTGTTCCAGCCCATTCTCGCCAACGTTGCTGTTGGAGCCGACGGTCACGTAGAGGGTCTTGCCGTCCGGGCTGGCGATGACGTTCTTGGTCCAGTGGTGGTTGAGCGTCCCGGCGGGGAGGTCGGTCACGGTGGTCGCTTCGCCCGTGAGCTGCATGGCGCCGGGGGAGTAGTGGTAGCGCAGCAGCTTGTCGGTATCGGCGACGTAGAAATCGTTGCCCACCAGCGCCATGCCGAAGGGCGAATTCAGCCCCTCCAGGAAGGTCGCACGCATCTCGGCCACGCCATCCTTGTTCTGGTCGCGCAGCAGGGTGATCCGGTTGGCACTGGGTACCCCGGCACCGGCCCGCTTCATGACCTTTTCCATCACCCAGCCGCGCAGGCCACGGGTGTCGTCCGGTTTGGGCGGCGCATTGGTTTCGGCCACCAGCACGTCGCCGTTGGGCAGCACGTACAGCCAGCGCGGATGGTCCAGGCCGCTGGCAAAGGCCGTGACCTGAGTGCCGGGCGCCGTATGCGGGGTCTTGCCCCGTGGCCAGCCGACGGCGGGCGCGATGTTCACGGTCGGAATCAGGCGTTTGTCCGGCTCGGGCAGCCGTGGCGTGGGCCCGGTCCCGTCGCTGACGCTCAGCCGCGCCGCTTCGCCGCAGCCACCCAGACCGACCATCAGCACCAGCATGCCTGCAACCTGTACCTTGCCCATGTCCGTTTCCTCGACCGATGGTTCGCTTGAGGTGAGAAGCGCAACCGCGCCTGGAGGTTCCCCGCAACAGCACCTGCGGTCGTGTCGGGCCCGGGGTTCGATTGACGCTCCGCCGGCAACCCTCTACCCTTCGCGCTTCGTTTCAGGTGCCCCGCCAGCCATCGCTGGGCAGGGTGAAACTGGGAAGCCGGTGGGCGCTGTCGTGGCGCGAGTCCGGCGCTGCCCCCGCAACGGTAAGCGAGTCGAGATCAGGCAAGGCCACTGGGCATTCACCCGGGAAGGCGCCTGAGGGCCCCATCGGGTCGCGCGCGAGCCCGGAGACCGGCCTGTCACTGCCAAACGGCATCACGGAGGGTGATGCGCGGAGCCCTGCGAGCCTGTCGCAGCCCCTGCGCGCCCCCGTGAGTCTGTCATTCATCTGTCGCCTGGCGTTCGCCAGACCCCTGTCGCCCGGCGACGGGCCGGCAGCTTGCGGAGAACCTCGATGAATCCATCCCCCGACGACCGTGATCAACGTCACCTGGCGCGCATGCAGCGCAAGAAGGCGATCATCGACGAGCGCATCGCCAACTCGCCCAACCAGTGCGGCCTGCTGCTGGTCCTGAGCGGCAACGGCAAGGGCAAGAGCAGCTCGGCGTTCGGCATGCTCGCCCGGGCCATGGGGCATGGCATGCGCTGCGGCGTGGTGCAGTTCATCAAGGGGCGCCAGAGCACTGGCGAGGAGCTGTTCTTCCGACGCTTCCCGGAGGAGGTGCGGTACCACGTGATGGGCGAAGGCTTCACCTGGGAGACCCAGGACCGCCAGCGCGACATCGCCGCGGCCGAGGCGGCCTGGGCGGTCTCGCGGCAGATGCTGCAGGACCCGGACGTGCACTTCGTGGTGCTCGACGAGCTGAACATCGCGCTCAAGCACGGTTACCTGGACCTGGACCAGGTGCTGAGCGACCTGCAGGCGCGGCCACCCATGCAGCACGTGATCGTCACCGGGCGCGGTGCCAAGCCCGAGATGGTCGAGCTGGCCGACACGGTGACTGAGATGGGCATGGTCAAGCACGCCTTCCAGGCCGGCATCCGCGCGCAGAAGGGCGTCGAACTGTGAGAGAGGCGCGCCACTGCCCGGCGGTGCTGATCGCCGCGCCGGCCTCCGGCCAGGGCAAGACCACCGTCACCGCCGCGTTGGCACGGCTGCACCGCAACCTCGGGCGTACCGTGCGGGTGTTCAAGTGCGGGCCGGACTTTCTCGACCCGATGATCCACGAGCGGGCCAGCGGCGCGCCGGTCTACCAGCTGGACCTGTGGATGATCGGCGTCGAGGAAAGCCGCAGGCTGCTGTGGGAAGCGGCGGGCGAAGCGGACCTGATCCTCATCGAAGGCGTGATGGGGCTATTCGACGGCACGCCGTCGAGCGCCGACCTGGCCCGACACTTCGGCGTGCCGGTGCTGGCGGTCATCGACGGTACCGCCATGGCCCAGACATTCGGGGCGCTGGCGTTGGGCCTGGCCCGTTACCAGCCTGACCTGCCGTTCGCCGGCGTGCTGGCCAACCGGGTCGGCAGCCTGCGCCACGCGCAACTGCTCGAAGGCAGCCTGACCGAAGGGCTGCGCTGGTACGGCGGCCTGTCGCGCGAGCGCGGCATCGAGTTGCCCAGCCGTCATCTGGGGTTGGTCCAGGCCAGTGAGCTGAACGACCTGGACCAGCGCCTGGACGCCGCCGCCGAGGCCCTGGGCGCCAGTTGCGATGCGGCTTTGCCGCCCGCCGTGCGCTTCGCCGCGCCTGACGCGGTGGCCCTTCCGCCGCTGCTGGCCGGGGTACGCATCGGGGTTGCCCGTGACGAAGCGTTCGCCTTCCTCTATGGGGCCAACCTCGACCTGCTGCGGGCCATGGGCGCCGAACTGACGTTCTTCTCGCCGCTGCACGACACGGTGCTGCCGGCGGTCGACAGCCTGTACCTGCCAGGCGGCTATCCCGAGCTGCACCATGGCGCACTGGCGCAGAACACCGCCATGGGGGAGGCGATCCGCGCGCACCATGCCGACGGCAAGCCTCTGCTCGCCGAGTGTGGCGGCATGCTCTACCTGCTCGACGCGTTGACCGATGTGGCAGGCCAGCGCGCCGAACTGCTGGGGTTGCTCAGTGGCGAGGCGGTGATGCAGAAGCGCCTGGCGGCCCTGGCCCTGCAAACCGTCGACCTGCCCGAAGGCGCCCTGCGCGGGCACACCTATCACCACTCGTTGACCGAGACGCCACACACGCCGATCGCCCGCGGCCACAGCCCCAATGGCGGGCGAGGCGCCGAGGCGGTGTACCGGCTCGGCAGGCTGACCGCTTCCTACGTGCACTTCTATTTCCCGTCCAACCCGGAGGCGGCCGCCGCGCTGTTGCGACCATGAGCGAGCATGCCTTCAGCGAGGCCGACAGGGCGGCGGTCTACCGGGTCATCGGTGAGCGGCGCGACATGCGTCATTTCATCGGTGGCCAGGTCGAGCCGAGCGTGCTTGCCCGGCTGCTGGCCGCGGCGCACCAGGCGCCCAGCGTCGGGCTCATGCAGCCCTGGCGCTTCGTGCGCATCACCGACCCGGCCTTGCGCGTGCGCATCCAGGCCCAGGTCGAGGACGAGCGCCAGCGCACCGCCGACGCCCTGGGCGAGCGGGGCGAGGACTTCATGAAACTCAAGGTCGAAGGCATTGGCGACTGCGCCGAGGTGTTGGTGGCTGCCTTGATGGACGCGCGTGAAGGTTACGTGTTCGGGCGCCGTACCTTGCCCGAGATGGACCTGGCCTCCCTGGCCTGCGCCATCCAGAACCTCTGGTTGACCGCCCGCGCCGAAGGGCTCGGCATGGGTTGGGTGTCGCTGTTCGACCCGCAAGCCCTGGGCGAGCTGCTGGGCATGCCGCCGGGCGCCAAGCCGGTCGCAATCTTGTGCCTGGGGCCTGTCGAGGCCTTCTACCCGGCGCCGATGCTGGCCCTGGAGCAGTGGGCGCAGGTGCAGCCGCTGGAAGCCTTCGTATTCGAGAACCGGTGGGAGCAGCGTCCATGAGCATCGCCTTGCTGACCGTGATCGGCGTTGCCCTGGACGCGCTGCTGGGCGAGCCTCGCCGCCGCCATCCGCTGGTGGCCTTCGGACGCCTAGCGGGGCGCCTGGAAAAACGCCTCAATGCCGGTGGCCGAGGCTGGCGCAGCCATGGCGTGAGTGCCTGGTGTCTGGCCGTGGTACCGCTGACGCTGCTGGCGCTGGTGCTGTCACGGCTGCCGGGTATCGGTTGGCTGGTCGATGCGCTGGCGCTGTATTGCGCGCTGGGCTTGCGCAGCCTGGGCGAGCACGTGCTGCCGGTGGCCACGGCCTTGCGCCGAGGCGACCTGGGCGAAGCGCGGCGCCGCGTGAGCTACCTGGTCAGCCGCGAGACGGCCGAACTGGACGAAACGGCGGTGGCCCGCGCGGCGACCGAGTCGGTGCTGGAAAACGGCAGCGATGCGGTGTTCGCCGCGTTGTTCTGGTTCGTCGTGGCCGGTGCGCCAGGAGTGGTGCTGTACCGGCTGAGCAATACCCTCGATGCCATGTGGGGATACCGCAATGCGCGTTTCGAGCGCTTCGGCTGGGCGGCGGCGCGCATCGACGATGGGCTCAACTACCTGCCGGCGCGCCTGGTGGCACTGACCTATGCCGTCCTCGGCAAGACCCGCCTGGCTCTGAGCTGCTGGCGGCGCCAGGCCCCGACCTGGGACAGCCCGAACGCCGGCCCGGTGATGGCGGCCGGTGCCGGCGCCCTCGGCGTCGCCCTGGGCGGCCCGGCGATCTACCATGGCCAACTGCACGAGCGTCCCCCCCTGGGGCAGGGACCGGCTGCCGATGCCGGATCCATCGAGCGCGGCTGGGCACTGGTAAGCCGCGGGGTATGGCTGTGGTTGCTGGTCATCTGCCTGGCGGGTTACCTGGGGTGAACGAACGTAATGCCCAGGCAACCTGTGGGAGCGGGCTTGCCCGCGATGGCGCCGGTGAAGCCCTGTCGGCCTCGCCAATACAGAGGCGCGTTCAGGTTCACGTAACGGGTGTCACACACTTCCCTCCATCATCGACAGCGCCCAGCGGCGCACCAGAGAGGCATCGGGTTTGATAGAACATGGCGGACGGTTGCTCGGCGCGGTGCGCCGCTACGGGATCGCGCGCGAACGGTGGGTCGATCTGTCCAGCGGCATCGCCCCCTGGCCCTTCGCGATCCCGGCCATCGGGCAGGAGGCCTGGGCTCGCCTGCCGGAAACCGAAGACGGCCTCGAACAGGCCGCGCGGCGTTACTATGGCGCCCAGTCACTGCTCGCCACAGCGGGCTCCCAGGCCGCGATCCAGGCCTTGCCCGGCTTGCGCCCGCGCGGTCGCGTGGGGGTACTGTCGCCCTGTTACGCCGAGCACCCCCATGCCTGGACCCACGCCGGCCACCAGCTCGTGACCCTCGACGCCGAGAGCGTCGACTCCGTCCTGGACAGCCTGGACGTACTGCTGCTGGTCAACCCCAACAACCCCACCGGCCTGCGCCTGCCCCGGGCACGCCTGCTCGACTGGCACGCGCGCCTGGCCCGCCGCGGCGGCTGGCTGGTGGTGGACGAAGCCTTCATGGACAACACGCCCGCCGACAGCCTCGTCGCCCAGGCCGGGCAACCGGGGCTGATCGTCCTGCGCTCGTTCGGCAAGTTCTTCGGCCTGGCCGGCGTGCGCCTGGGCTTCGTGATGGCCGAGCCGGCGCTGCTCGAACGCCTGGCCGACGTGCTCGGCCCCTGGACGGTCAGCGGCCCGGCCCGGGTGGTGGGGCAGGCCTGCCTGAACGATGCAGCCGCCTGCCGTCTGCAGACCGAACGCTGCGCCACGGCCAGCCAGCGCCTGGCCACAGTGCTCCAGGCCGCGCAGCTCGCGCCCTCCGGCGGGTGCGACCTGTTCCAGTACATCGCCCTGCCCGAGGCTGCCCGGTTGCACGAGCACCTGGCTCGACAAGGCATCCTCGTGCGGCTGTTCGAGCACCCGCCTGCCGTGCGCCTGGGGCTGCCAGCCGACGACGCCCAGTGGCAACGTCTGACCGATGCCCTGCAGGCCTTCCCTCCGTCACTCGAAGAGAACCGACCATGACCACACTGATGGTGCAGGGCACCACTTCCGATGCCGGCAAGAGCACCCTGGTCACCGCGCTGTGCCGCTGGCTGCTGCGCCAGGGTGTCGCGGTGGTGCCGTTCAAGCCGCAGAACATGGCGCTCAACAGTGCCGTCACCGCCGAAGGCGGCGAGATCGGTCGCGCCCAGGCCGTCCAGGCCCAGGCCTGCCGTCTGGCGCCGCACACCGACATGAACCCGGTGCTGCTCAAGCCCAACAGCGAGACCGGCGCCCAGGTGATCATCCATGGGCGCGCCGTCACCAGCATGAACGCGGTGGCCTACCACGACTACAAGGCCGTCGCCATGCAGGCCGTGTTGGCATCGCACCAGCGGCTGAGCGACGCCTACCCGGTGGTCATGGTCGAAGGCGCCGGATCGCCTGCCGAGATCAACCTGCGGGCCGGCGACATCGCCAACATGGGCTTCGCCGAAGCCGTCGACTGCCCGGTGATCCTGGTGGCCGACATCCACCGCGGCGGGGTCTTCGCCCATCTGGTCGGTACGCTCGAGTTGCTCTCGCCCAGCGAACAGGCACGCGTGCAGGGCTTCGTCATCAACCGCTTCCGTGGCGACATCGCCCTGCTGCAACCTGGCCTGGACTGGCTCGAACGGCGCACCGGCAAACCAGTGCTGGGCGTGCTGCCATTCGTCAGCGACCTGCACCTGGAAGCCGAAGACGCCGTCGATGCACGCCAGGCGCCCAAACAGGGACGGCTGCTGAAGGTGATCGTGCCGGTGCTGCCACGCATCAGCAACCACACCGACTTCGACCCGCTGCGTCTGCACCCGCAGGTCGACCTGCACTTCATCGGCCCCGGTGAGCCGATCCCCGCCGCCGACCTGATCATCCTGCCCGGCTCCAAGAGCGTACGCAGCGACTTGGCGCAACTGCGCGAGCGCGGCTGGGCGCAGGCGCTGGCGCGCCACCTGCGCTACGGCGGCAAGGTGATCGGCGTCTGCGGCGGGTTGCAGATGCTCGGCCAGGCCGTGCACGACCCGCTCGGGCTGGAAGGCCCGGCCGGCACCAGCCCAGGCCTGGGGGTGCTGGACTACGAGACCGTGCTGGAAGCCGACAAGCAGTTGCGCAACGTCACCGGCGTTCTGCACCTGGACGCTGTGCCGATCGAGGGCTACGAGATCCATGCCGGCGTGACCACGGGCGCCGCCCTGGAACGCCCGGCCGTGCGCTTGGCCGACGGCCGCTGCGACGGCGCCGTGAGCGACGACGGCCAGGTGCTGGCGACCTACCTGCACGGCCTGTTCGAGAACGAACGCGCCTGTGCTGCGCTACTGCACTGGGCTGGGCTGGAGACGGTGGAAGCCTTCGACTACCACGGCCTGCGCGAACGTGACATCGAACGCCTGGCCGACCTGGTCGACCAGCATCTGGATACCACGCGCCTGCGCGCCCTGTGTGGAGTGGCCTGAATGCGCAACCTGATCCTGGGCGGCGCCCGTTCCGGCAAGAGCCGACTGGCCGAGCGCCTTGCGGCCGACAGCGGCCTGCCGGTGACCTACATCGCCACCAGCGAACCACTGGACGGCGAAATGTCCGCGCGCGTGCGCCTGCACCGCGAGCGTCGCCCCGACACCTGGGGCCTGATCGAAGAACCCCTGGCCCTGGCCGCGACCCTGCGCGCGTCGGCGGCTGCCGATCGCTGCCTGCTGGTCGATTGCCTGACGCTGTGGCTGACCAACCTGCTGATGCTCGACGACCCCGAGCGCCTGGCGCGCGAGCGTGATGCGCTGCTCGACTGCCTCGACACCTTGCCTGGCGTGGTGCTGCTGGTCAGCAACGAAACCGGTCTGGGCGTGGTGCCCCTGGGCGAGCTGACCCGGCGCTATGTGGACGAGGCCGGCTGGCTGCACCAGGCGATCGCCGAACGGTGCCAGCGCGTGGTGCTCACGGTCGCTGGCCTTCCTCTTTTGCTCAAAGGACCTGCTGTATGACACATCCCTGGTGGCGCGATGCCTGCCAACCCGTCGACACCGCTGCCATGACCCAGGCGACCGAGCGGCAACGCCAACTGACCAAGCCTGCCGGCTCCCTGGGCCAGCTCGAGACCGTGGCGATCCGCCTGGCCGGGCTGCAAGGGCGTGAGCGTCCGCGCCTGGAGCAGGTCGCCATCGCGGTCTTCGCCGGCGACCATGGCGTGGTGGCCGAAGGTATCTCGGCCTACCCGCAATCGGTGACCGGGCAAATGCTCGGCAACTTCGTCGCTGGCGGTGCGGCGATCAGCGTGCTGGCGCGCCAGCTGCAGGCCCACCTCGAGGTGGTCGACCTCGGCACCGTGGACCCGACGCTGACGCTGCCCGGCGTACGCCATCTGCGCCTGGGCGCCGGCACGGCCAACTTCGCCCACCAACCGGCGATGACCGAAGCGCAGGTGAACGCTGCCTTGCAGGCCGGCCATGACAGTGCCGAACGGGCTGCCCAGACAGGGACGCAACTGTTCATCGGCGGTGAGATGGGCATCGGCAACACCACGGCGGCGGCCGCGCTGGCCAGTGCCTTGCTCGGGTGTGGCGCAGCCACCCTGAGCGGGCCGGGCACAGGGCTGGACGAGGCCGGTGTGCGGCACAAGGCCGAGGTCATCGAACGGGCGCTGGCCTTGCATGGGCTGGATGCCCAGGACCCATGGCGCGCCGCTGCCTGCGTCGGCGGATTCGAGCTGGTCGCGCTGGCGGGGGCCTACCTGGCGTGTGCGCAGCGCGGTATCGCCGTGCTGGTCGATGGCTTCATCTGCAGCGTGGCGGCGTTGCTCGCCGTACGCCTGAACCCCACTGGCCGCCCTTGGCTACTGTTCGCCCACCACGGCGCCGAGCCAGGCCACCGGCAAGTGCTCGACGCGCTCGACGCCGACCCCTTGCTGGCCCTCGGCCTGCGCCTGGGGGAGGGCAGCGGCGCTGCGCTGGCGGTTCCGCTGTTGCGGCTGGCCTGTGCCCTGCATGCCGACATGGCCACCTTCGCCGAGGCCGCCGTGGCGGATCGTCCGGCATGAGGCTCGACCTGTTGCGCCATGGGCAGACCGAACTGGGCGGCGGGCTGCGTGGCAGCCTCGACGATGCCTTGACCGAGCAGGGCTGGGCGCAGATGCAGGCTGCCGTCGCCGACGCCGGGCCATGGCAGGTGGTGATCAGCTCGCCCCTGCAACGGTGCGCCCGTTTCGCCGAGCCCCTGGCTCAACGGCTGGACGTGCCATTCGCCTTGGAGCCGGACCTGCGCGAGCTGCATTTCGGTGACTGGGAAGGCCACAGCGCCGCCCAGCTCATGGAAACCGACGCCGACGGTCTGGGGGCTTTTTGGAACGATCCCTATGCTTTCACGCCTCCCCAGGGCGAGCCGGTGGAAGCCTTCGCCGAGCGGGTTCTGGCGGCGCTCGCCCGGTTGCGCGAGCGCTACGCCGGGCAGGCGGTACTGCTGGTCACCCATGGGGGCGTCATCCGCCTGTTGCTGGCGCGCACACGCGGCTTGCCGAGGGCGCACCTGCTGCAGGTCGAGGTGCCCCATGGCAGCCTGTCGCGACTGTACGTCGGCGCCGATGGCCTGCTGCGCGAGGAGGCCTGAGATGCTGCCGTTCTGGATCGCCTTGCAGTTCCTGAGCAGCCTGCCGGTCACCTTGCCCGGCATGCCGACACCGGCGCAACTGGGCCGCTCGTTGCTCTGGTACCCGGTGGTCGGGGCCGTGTTCGGGGCCGTGCTGTGGCTGGCCAGTCATGCGCTGGGCGGCACGCCGCCTTATCTGCACGCCGCCTTGTTGCTCAGCCTCTGGGTGATGCTCAGCGGCGCCCTGCACCTCGATGGCCTGGCCGACAGCGCCGATGCCTGGCTGGGCGGTTTCGGCGACCGCGAGCGCACCTTGCGGATCATGAAGGACCCCCGCAGCGGGCCGATCGCGGTGGTGACCCTGGTGCTGGTACTGCTGCTCAAGTTCTGTGCGCTGCTGGCGTTGATCGAGCAGGGCGACAGCCTCGGCCTGCTCGTGGCCCCGGTGATCGGGCGCGCGGCGCTGCTGGCGCTGTTCCTGTGCACGACCTATGTGCGGCCCGGCGGGCTGGGCGAGGCCTTGGCGCAGCACTTGCCGGTCAGGCAGGGCTGGTGGGTGCTGGGGACGAGTGCGCTGGCCTGTCTGCTATGCCTGGGCAGCGCCGGCATCATGACGCTGTGCCTCGTGCTGGTCGCCTTCATGGGCCTTCGCGCAGCCATGATACGTCGCCTGGGCGGTACCACCGGCGACACGGCCGGCGCGTTGCTCGAGTTGCTGGAAGCGGTGGTGGTGGTCGGGTTGGTGCTGTGAGTCGCCTTGCTTCGGGGCAGCTGACAGATTCCGTGGGCTTTGCCAAATGCTGATGTGGGCCCTGGCGGGCCCAATCGCGGCAGGGGGGCCGCTCCTACACCCGTAGCCACACCGCGGTGTTGCAGGTTGTCGCGGTTACCTGTGGAGGATTCTGTGGTTTTGCCGAATGCGTGGGCCCTGGCGGGCCCAATCGCGGCACAGGGGCCGCTCCTACACCCGTAGCCCCACCGCAGTGTTGCAGGTCACCGCGGTCACCTGTAGGAGCGGCCCCAGTGCCGCGATTGGGCCCGCAGGGCCCATAAAATCAGCCACCGGATGAATCAGGCACACCTGTATCGTGCCGCCATACTGTGGTTTTGCCGAGTGCTAATGTGGCCCCTGGCGGGCCCAATCGCGGCACAGGGGCCGCTCTACACCCGTAGCCCCACCGCGGTGTTGCAGGCTATCGCGGTCACCTGTAGGAGCGGCCCCAGTGCCGCGATTGGGCCCGCAGGGCCCATAAAACCAGCCACCGGATAAATCAGGCACACCTGTATCGTGCCGCCATACACCCGCCTGCCGCTTGTATCTCACCGCTTCCTGCTTTGAAACGCCTAGCAAAATTTTCCCCCGTGATCCCCCTCGGCCACCCTCGTAAAATCGCCGCTTCCCCAGGCCAAGGAAGCCCCATCATGATGCGTCGATTTCTCCTCGCCTGCCTGCTCGCGCTCGGCCTCCCATCGCTCCAGGCCGCCGACCTGATCGACTTCTGGGACACCCCCCGCTACGGCGGCAACAGCTTCAACCGTCTCCCGCCCGACCAGGCCTATTTCGATGCGCTGCACGACTACGGCGCAACGTGGGTACGACTCTCCTACGACAAATGGCAGCCCGCTCGACGCGACATGCTGTTGGGCGATGCCGATCACTACCAGGGGCTCGAACCTGCCGACCTGCAGCAGCTGCGCTCCGCCCTGGACCGTGCGCACCGCGCTGGCCTGAAAGTCGTGATCGCCCCTCTGTCCTTGCCCGGCATGCGCTGGTCGCAGAACAACGGCGATGTGTTCGACGACCGTCTCTGGCGGGACAAGGCCTGGTGGGATCAGGCGGCCGCCTTCTGGCGGGATCTGGCTGCGGCACTCAAGGATCACCCGGCCGTGGCCGCCTACAACCTGATCAACGAACCTGCACCCGAAAAATTGGGCGGGCTGCCCGAGCACGCCACGCTCGAACGCATGAAGCGCTGGTATGCAACGCGTCAGGGCAGCAGCCGGGACCTGCCAGCGTTCTACCGCCGCGTGCTGGCAGCAGTACGCCAGGTCGACCCGTTGACGCCGGTGATGGTCGATGCAGGCTGGTACGCGGCCGCCGACGCGTTCGACTACTGGCCAAATGCACTGGAGGACCCGCGCGTCCTCTACAGTGTGCACATGTACGAACCCTATTCGGCCACCAGCGCGCCGAACCTGACCAGGGCCAAGCCTTTCGATTACCCCGGCAAGGCCCCTTATGCCGGTCAGCAAATGCGCTGGGATGCGTCACGCGTGGCTGCCTACCTGCGCCGACCGATCGACTGGGCCGACGCCCACCAGGTGCCGAGCTCGCGTCTGGTCGTCGGTGAGTTCGGCTGCATGCGCCGCCTGCCCGGTTGCAGGCAGTACCTCGAAGACGTGTTGACGGTGCTCGACGAGCAGCGTGTGCACTGGGCGTTCTACAGCTTCCGCGAAGACAGCTGGGACGGCATGGATTACGAGCTGGGACAGGCCAAGGTGCCCTGGCGCTATTGGCAGGCCATCGATGCAGGCCAGCCCGACCCGTTGGCACGCGGGGCCACGTCGGCGTTCGAACCCATTCGGCGACGCTTGTCCAGGCCGGTCGAAGACAGCTGAAAGGCGGGTCGAGCGCGAGAATCACACACGTGCCTGCATAAGCCGCTACGCTGCACGTTCAGGAACGTTCGGCAGGAGAACGCACATGCAGGTACGTTGGTGGGTCGTCCCATTATTGGCACTTTCGGCACTCGGTCCCGCTTGGGCCAGCGACTGCCCGGCTCTGCTTCAAGGCAGCTTGCCCGAGCTGCGGGGCAAGGGGCAGATCGATCTATGCGAGCGCTATGCGGGCAAGCCGCTGGTGATCATCAACACGGCCAGCTACTGCGGTTTCGCACCGCAGTTCGAAGGACTGGAGGCGGTGTACCAGCATTATCACGCCCAAGGTCTGGAGATGCTCGGCGTGCCGTCCAATGACTTCAAGCAGGAGGACAGCGACAGCGAGAAGACCGCCAAGGTCTGCTACGCCAACTACGGCGTGACGTTCACCATGACCAAGGCCCAGCCCGTGCGCGGCAGCGATGCGATCCCGCTGTTCGTCGAGCTGGCGCGTCAGAGCAGCGCGCCCAAGTGGAATTTCTACAAGTACGTAGTGGACCGCCAAGGCAAGGTGATCGGCAGCTTCTCCAGCCTGACCAAGCCGGACGACGACGCCTTCAAGGCCACCCTCGAAAAGGCCATTGCCTCACCCGCTCTGTAAGCCCCCCAAACGAACACGGCGCCCTGTCCAGGCTGGAGAGGGCGCCGTGTGCACAGGCGTGGATCAGAAGCGGTAGGTCAGCGAAGCACCGACGGTGTGGGCGCTGTTTTCGTACTTGGCGCGGTAGGCGCCCTTGGTCGAGCTGACCAAGTTGACCTTGGCGTCCTCTTCCCACAGGTAGGAGTAGGCCACATCGATGGTCATGTCGTCGTTCGGGCTCCAGCCGGCGCCCAGGCTGACCATCTTGCGATCGCCGGTCGGGATGCGCGGAGAACGGTCATGGTTGTTGGTCGGCGACTGGTCGACGGTGAAGCCGCTGCGCAACGTCCACTGCTTGTTCACCTTGTAGGCGGCGCCAATGGCGTGCGACCAGGTGTCATGCCAGTTCTGCTCTTCGGTGATGGTGGCGAAAGGAGAGCCTGCCAGTGGCGCTGGCACATCGTTGTTCACGATGATGTGTTCCAGGCGGCTCCAACGCGTCCAGGTGCTGCCTGCGTACAGGGTCCACTGGTCATCGAGCGCATGGGTTACCGAAAGATCGACCGATTCCGGCGTCTTGATGTTGAGGTCGGCGTCGAACTTGCTGCCACTGAACGGGCCGATGGCCGTGGAGCTCACCTTGGTCTTGCCTTCGAGCTTGTAGTCGACCATCGAGTGGTAGGTCAGGCCGATGCGCGTACGGTCGGTCGCCTGGACCAGCAGGCCCACGTTGTAGCCGACGGCCGTGTCGTCGCCCTTGATCTTGACTTCGCCGTCGTTGCGGCCCGGGCTGCGTGGGTTGAGCAGGTTGGAACCCAGCTCGCCACGGATGCGGTTGAACGTCGGCCCGACACCGATCGAGACCTTGTCGTTGAAGGCGTAGCTGATGGTCGGCTGGAAGGTGATGACCTCGACGTGGCTTTTCTTGCCCCAGTAACGCGCCGCGTCGTCGCTGCCGTAGTCGGTGACCAGGCCGAACGGCACGTAGACCCCGAAGCCCACGGTCCAGTGATCGTCCAGGGGCTTGACGTAGTAGCCCATGGGCACGGCGACGACCGGCACCATGTCACCGTCGGTTTCCCCCCCGAAGGTGCTTCGGCCACTGATGTCGGACTTGGCGAAGATGCCTGCTGCCCCGACGGTCGCCTGCGCGCGCTTGAGTTGTGACATGCCGGCAGGGTTGCCGTAGATGGTGCTTGCGTCTTCGGCAGAGGAAGAACGACCCGCGAAACCTACCCCCATGCTGCTGATGCTCTGCTCATTGAGCGCGAAGCCGTTGGCCAGCAGGTGCCCGGATGCCAGTGCGACAGCCAGACCGAGGGAGGTGTTGAGCATTGCTTTTTTCATTATTAGAACTCCTTGGGATCTCCGAGGCGGAACGCTACCAACATTTTGCGCAGGGCGCTATAGGCGAATTTTAAGGAGTTAGACGAGTTTTGTAGGACAATCTAACCGCTTTGTAAGACAAAACCAGAATAGGGTGTAGGCCTTTTCAGGAGGCCAGAGGAATGCCCGGCGCGACGCAGGTCTGCCATGCGGTCGCAAAATCACGTAGCCGCCCTTGGGGATGGAAGATCTGACGCCACAGACGGGCCATGCCCATCAGATCGTTCGGCGCAGGCAGAGACACCGCCTGCGCCTCGATCAGCATCCAGGCAATCGCCGTGGCATAGCGCAGATTGACCGTCAATTCGACGTGCGGTCCGCGCAGGAACGCATGCTGGCTGGCCAGCCCGCGTACCAGACTGGCCAGCTCCGGATCGGCGGCCAGGTAGGTGTCCCACAGGTCATGATGGCGGGGCGCAGTGATGCGATAGAGCCCATGGCCGCGTCGATCACACAAGCCTGCGCCCAGTGCCGACTGACTGGCCGCAACGCCCAGTAACAAAGCTTCTGCACGAACTGTTCGCCGCCCCAGGTACTCCAGGGTCGGGCGAATCACGTAATGGCTCAACTCGGTAGCGGCGAATGCCATGATGCCCTCGCACGTGGGTGACCGACGGGCCCGGGCGCCTGGCAGCGAATGGATCACAGCCGGACCCGCCGAAAGCGGCCTGGACCGCTCAAGTTCAAGTGTAGTGTGATGAGGCTGAGGTAAAGGACTGTTTTTAAATCGATTGCACGTAGAAGGCGCCAGGCATATACCCACTGGCGATTAGCCCGGTGGCAGGACCGGGCATTTCTTCATGTGCGAGATGAGTGAACGCGGACGCGATCACGCGGTGATGGACTGACGCGTACGGTCGATGACGGCCTGCAAGGTACCGGCGCGGTTGTACTGCTCCGGATACAAACGCTCGCTGTGGCAGGCGATGCCATGCTCGTCGACGAGGGTGAAGCTGAAGCTGCCGTTGCGGGGCGCCACGATCAGGCACTTCATCGGTGCGAAGGCTTGGGACAGGGCGCCGATGGCGGTTTGGAACTGATGATGCGTATTCATATTATTGGATGTCCTGCAATTGACACGGATTCGAACCGTGCACGATGAAAACGTTCCAGTGGCGCCAAGAATTAGGAAAAAGGCGCAGAACCTGTCTGGAACAGAGCAGCCAGGCGGGGCGCATGATCTGGAGCGCTGGGCTGACTGGTAGGTACTTGAGGAGGCAGGCAACACACGGGGACGAGGTTCAAGAACGCCCGGTGCAGGTCCTGATCAATCCGAGAGGTGATTCGTGCTGGAGCAGCGCGGGCTGCCGAGTGAACCATCCGAGGAGTCGGTGCGGCCAGGGGGTAGGTTCGAGTGTCGAACGCCTGGTCAGCGACCTTTTGATTTTTCAGCTTGGGTACTAACGGTCGCCACACTACACAAAGCATCAAGGCTGTGCAAGTGTTTTGTCGATTCCCCGGAAAGCCGACCATTATGGCCATTCGTCTGGCAGATGGGAAGGGGGGTTGGACCTTGAAGGGCAGCAAAAGTGCTAAGCAGTCTTGCCGATATAGCGATATTCGGCGGGTTGTACACAATGCGTTTGGCATGAGCCTACAGCTCGTCAGAACAGGTGCGTGATGAGCGGATGCACTCCAGCAGGCGTTAAGTCAATGAAAAAAAACACTAATTTGAACTGGTGAAAAAAACGCCAGTTTGTCTGGAGCGCCCATTCCACAAGGGTTTGCGAGGTTACCCAAGAGGTTGTCCACCGAGTTATCCACAGCTTCTGTGGATTGTGCGCGCCACAGGCTCTAGCGCAAGGCTGTCTGCGAAACCGCCATTGTCTGACAATCAAGAGCGTAATAATCCAAGCGCCTACCGTTCGTCCGAAATCCAGGCAGAAATAAAATTTTCAGCATGTGTCGGGCTTCTGCAAGGGACGCCATCGGCTGAAAAAAAGCGTAGAGTGGCGCGCCCCACATTCGCCTCAACGCTCGCTCCTATGTTTCAAGGCAAAAAAATCGTCTCGCCTGGCCAAGGGATCATCGAACCCGCACCGGGCAAACGCTTCACGCTCAAGGTTGCCCTCTGGTTGCTCGACAGCCCTCACTTGGGCAGCAAGCCCCATATCAAGCACCTTGCCGGACGCCTGCTCAAGCAGCCCGCACGCCAAGGCGTGGTCGTGGCGCAACGTCGCCTGGGCCAGATGCTGTGCAACGAGTGCGGCAGTGCGCGCGACCGGCGCATGGGCCACGAACTGCTGCGTCAGGCGGCCCGCTCCGGTGACCCCAAGGCCCAGTTCGAATACGGTCGTCTGTGCGCGGATTCGCCCGACCTTTCGTCCGAGCGTGCGCGCCACTGGCTCGAGCTGGCCGCGGCGCAAGGCTCCCCCGAAGCCCGCCACCTGCTCAGGCGCCTGTTTCCCGACTGAAGCCCTGGCCGCCGTGGCCTGATAAGCTCGTGCCCACTTCTACGCACAGCACCGGGAAACATCATGACAGTGGATCTGGCCAGCATCCTGCTTGGCATCGTGGCGGCGTCGATACCCGGCCTCGTCTGGACGTTCCGGGTGCAGCGCCAGGCAACCGTGCACCAGGCGGCCCTGTCGCTGGCCGAAGAGCGCTTGCTCAGTGCCCAGCTGGCCCAGGAAGGCTTGCAGGTGCAGCTGGACGCCTGTCGCGACGAGGTCAGCGACCTCGGTGAAGCCAACGCGCTCAAACAGGCCAGCCTGGCCGCGCAGCAGCGGGAGGTGGAGCTGCTGCAGATCGAGCGCGACAATGCCCGCGATGCAGCCCATGCCTGGAACCTGGAGCGCACCGCGCGCGAAGCCGAGCTGCGGCGCCTGGAATCGAGGGTCGCCGGGCTGGAGGCCGAGTTGCGCGAGCAGCAGGAAGGCCATACGCAACGCCTCGAAGACCTGCAGGACGCCCGCGACACCTTGCGTGCACAGTTCGCCGACCTGGCGACGCGCATCTTCGACGAGCGCGAACAACGCTTTGCCCAGACCAGTCAGCAGCACCTGGGGCAACTGCTCGATCCGCTCAAGGAGCGCATCCAGGCCTTCGAGAAGCGGGTCGAGGACAGCTACCAGCAGGAGGCGCGCGAGCGGTTCTCGCTGGCCAAGGAGCTCGAGCGCTTGCAGCAGCTCAACCAGCGGCTGTCCGACGAGGCCACCAACCTGACCCAGGCGCTCAAGGGCCAGAAGACCCAGGGCAACTGGGGCGAGCTGATTCTCGAGCGGGTGCTGGAGCACGCCGGCCTGGAGAAGGGCCGCGAGTACCACACGCAGGTCAGCCTCAAGAGTGCCGACGGCGAGCGCTACCAGCCCGACGTGCTGATCATGCTGCCCGGCAACAAGCAGGTGGTGGTCGATGCCAAGGTCAGCCTGACCGCCTACCAGCAGTTCGTCAGCGACCCGGACGGCGAGCGCGCCCAGGCCGCGCTCAAGCAGCACGTGCAGTCGCTGCGCAATCACGTCAAAGGGCTGTCCGGCAAGGACTACAACCGCCTTGAAGGGCTGCACAGTCTGGACTTCGTGCTGCTCTTCGTGCCCATCGAAGCCGCTTTCTCCGCTGCCCTGCAGGCCGAGCCGAACCTGTTCCAGGAAGCCTTCGACCGGCAGATCGTGATCGTCAGCCCCACCACCTTGCTGGCGACCCTGCGGGTCATCGACAGCCTGTGGAAGCAGGAGCGTCAGACCCAGAACGCCCGCGAGATCGCCGAGCGCGCCGGCTGGCTGTACGACAAGTTCGTGCTGTTCATCCAGGACCTGGACGAGCTGGGCAACCGCTTGCAGCAGGTGGACAAGGCCTACGCCGCGGCACGCAACAAGCTGTGCGAAGGTCGCGGCAACCTGGTCAGCCGCAGCGAGCAGCTCAAGCTGCTCGGGGCCCGCGCCAGCAAGAGCCTGCCTGCCGACCTGCTGGAGCGGGCGATGAGCGATGCTGCCGTCACTGAACCAGATTCAGATAGCGATTGAGCAAGGCACGCAGCGCTGCCGGCTTGACCGGCTTGGGCAGGAAGTCCAGGCCGGCGGCATGCACCTGGGCGACCATCTCGCTGCGGTTGTCGGCGCTGATCACCACCCCTGGCACGGGCTCGCCCAGGCGTGTGCGCAGCCAGGCCATCAGGCCGATGCCGGTTTCGCCGGCATCCAGGTGATAGTCGACCAGCGCCAGGTGCGGCCGATGGCCTTCATCCAGCAAGGCCTCGCAGGTCGCGCGGTCCGGTGCGGTCCAGACCTGGCAGCCCCAGCGCGTGAGCAGGCTGCTCATGCCGATCAGGATGCTGGCCTCGTTGTCCACGCACAGCACCCGCAGGCCGGCCAGGGGTTGCCCTGCCTGCTCCGGCGCGGCGACCGGGGCGGCGGCCGTGCGGCTGACAGGGACCTGCACGCGAAACACGCTGCCCTTGCCGGGCCAGGAGCGCACCTCGAGGCGATGACCCAGGACGCGGCACAGGCCATCGGCGATCGCCAGCCCCAGGCCCAAACCCTTTTCCGCCCGTGTCTGGTGGCTGTCCAGGCGCTTGAACTCCTGGAAGATCACCTGCAGCTTGTCGTCGGCGATGCCCGGGCCACGATCCCAGACCTCGAGCCACAGGTGCTCGCCGCTGCGCCGTGCGCCCAGCAGGATCGGGCCCTTGCCATAGCGCAGGGCATTGGTCAGGAAGTTCTGCAGGATCCGGCGCAGCAGCTTGACGTCGCTGTGCACCCGCAGGCGGCTGCCCCGTAGCCGGAAGTCCAGACCCTTTTCTGCAGCCAGCACGGCGAACTCGGCGCCCAGCATGTCGAACAGGTCGTGCAGGGCGAAAGGCTTGGCATCCGGGGTGATGCGGCCGTTTTCCAGGCGCGAGATGTCCAGCAGGTCGCTGATCAGCTCTTCGGCCGAGCGCAATGAACTGTCCATGTGGCCGACCAGTTGCCGGGCCTCTTCCGAAAGATGCTCGTCCTGCTGGGACAATGCGGCGGAGAACAGCCGTGCCGCGTTGAGCGGCTGCATCAGGTCGTGGCTCACGGCGGCCAGGAAGCGCGTCTTGGACTGGCTGACCGCTTCGGCATGGCTCTTGGCCTCGCTCAATGCCTGGTTGAGCTGCGACAGCTCGTGGGTGCGTTCGGCGACCCGTTGCTCGAGGCGCTCGTTGGCGTCCTTCAGGGCCTGCTCGGCTTCGCGGAACGGGGTGATGTCGCTGAAGCTCATGACGAACCCGCCCCCCGGCATCGGGTTGCCGATCAGCTCGATGACCCGGCCGTTGGGGAACAGCCGTTCGGAGGTGTGCGCACGGCCCTGACGCATCCAGTGCAGGCGCCGGGCGACATGGACCTGGGCCTCGCCTGGGCCGCACAGACCGCGCTCAGCGTTGTAGCGGATGATGTCGGCGATCGGCCGGCCCACGGCGATCAGGCCGTCCGGGTAGTTGAACAGCTCCAGGTAGCGCCGGTTCCAGGCCACCAGGTGCAGGTTCTGGTCGACCACGCTCAGGCCCTGGTTGATGTTCTCGATGGCGCCTTGCAGCAGCGCCCGGTTGAACTGCAGCACTTCCGAAGCTTCGTCGGCGATGCGGACCACGTCCTCGAGCTGCATGTCGCGGCCTTCGATGGCCGCCTTGACCACGGCACGCGTCGACGAGGTGCCGAGCACCCCGGCCAGGAGCCGTTCGGTGTGCTCGATCCATTCGCCATCGGCGTTCTGGTTGGGGTTGAAGCCCTTGCCCTGGCGGTAGGCGAAACGGATGAAGCTCTGCCGCGCGCGTTCCTCGCCGACGAAGCGCGAGGCCAGGTTGAGCAGGTCGTCGATCTGCACTGCCAGCAGCGTGCGGCTGCCAGGGCGGGCACTGGTCTGCTGGCCGATGAAGCGCCCGGCCTGCCAGTGCTCGGAGACTCGGGTACGTGACAGCACCGAGACCCAGGCGAACAGGGTGAAGTTGCCGGCCAGCGACAGCACCACGCCTTGGGTCAGCGGCGAGATCGGCAGGTTCAGTGGGTTGCCGTGCAGCCAGGCCAGGCCTGGGAACAGCGTCAGCGGCCAGCCCAGGCTGTGGGCGGCGATCGGCAGCACCAGCGTGTAGAACCACAGGAAGGTGCCGGCGGCCAGGCCGGCGAACACGCCGCGACGGTTGGCCTGCTTCCAGTACAGCGCACCGATCATCGCCGGGGCGAGCTGGGTCACGGCGGCGAAGGCGATCTGGCCGATGGTCGCCAGGCTCGCAGTGGAGCCGAGCAGGCGATAGCTGACGTAGGCCAGCAGCAGGATCACCACGATGGTGACGCGGCGCACCGACAGCATCCAGTGGCGGAAGGCCTCGAAGGGGCGCTCGGCATTGTTGCGCCGCAGCAGCCAGGGCAGCAGCATGTCGTTGGAGACCATGGTCGACAGCGCCACCGCCTCGACGATCACCATGCCGGTGGCCGCCGACGCCCCGCCGATGAACGCCAGCAGCGCCAGGCTCGGATGCGCCTGGGCCAGGGGCAGGCTGATGACGAAGGAGTCCGGCAGCAGGCTGCCGGGCAGCAGCATCTGCCCGGCCAGCGCGATGGGCACCACGAACAGCCCGGCCAGGGCCAGGTACAGCGGAAACACCCAGCGCGCCAGGCGCATGTCCTGCGGTTCGATGTTCTCCACCACGGTGACGTGGAATTGCCGCGGCAGACAGATGATCGCCATCATCGCCACCCCGGTCTGCACGATCATCGATGGCCAGTTGACGGTCTCCTGCCAATACCCTTGCAACTGGACGGACTGCCGCGCCTGGCTCAGCAGGTCGTCGAAGCCGTCATAGAGGTTGAACACCACGAACACGCCCACGGCCAGGAAGGCCAACAGCTTGACCAGGGACTCGAAGGCGATCGCCAGCACCATGCCGCGGTGGTGCTCGGTGACGTCGAGGCTGCGCGTGCCGAACACGATGGCGAACAGGGCCAGCACCAGCGACACCACCAAGGCGGTGTCCTGGACACGGGTGCCGGTGGCATCGGCGCTGGCGCCGATCAGCAGGTTCACGCCCAGCACGATGCCCTTGAGCTGCAGGGCGATGTAGGGCAGCACCCCGACCAGGCAGATCAGCGCCACCACCACGGCCAGCGCCTGCGACTTACCGTAGCGGGCAGCGATGAAGTCGGCGATGGAGGTGATGTTCTCCTGCTTGCTGATCAGCACCATCTTCTGCACCACCCAGGGTGCCAGGATCAGCAGCAGGATCGGCCCCAGATAGATCGGCAGGAACGCCCACAGCTGCTCGGCTGCCTGCCCGACCGCGCCGAAGAACGTCCAGCTGGTGCAGTACACCGCCAGCGACAGGCTGTACACCCACGCCCGCAGGCGCGGCGGCAGCGGTGTGCTGCGGCGATCGCCATAGAAGGCGATGGCGAACATGATGGCCATGTAGGCCAGGGCGACCAGGGCGATCAGCCCGCTGGACAACGACATGAAGACTCCGCGACAAGAAGAAGGCCCATTCTCGGTCGGGCAGTCTGGCATGCCGCTTCGCGTTCGTCAGCGCCGACCAAGGTCGCAGCTGTAGAGGGGCGAGCGGCAAGGACGCTTGTCGCCCCCCGCCAACCCTTGTAGTTTGCGCGATGGACAAAGCCATTCAGGTACAAGGACGATGAGTCACCCTTCGCAATTCGCGCTGCTCGGCAAGCGGCGATTCCTGCCGTTCTTCGTCACCCAGTCGCTCGGCGCCTTCAATGACAACCTGTTCAAGCAATCCCTGATCCTGGCGATCCTCTACAAGCTCAGCCTGGAGGGCGACCGCTCGATCTGGGTCAACCTGTGCGCCTTGCTGTTCATCCTCCCGTTCTTCCTGTTCTCCGCCCTGGCCGGGCAGTTCGGCGAGAAGTTCGCCAAGGACCGCCTGATCCGGGTGATCAAGCTGGCCGAGATCGGGATCATGGCCATCGGCGGCGCCGGGTTCGTCACCGGCCACCTGACCTTGATGCTGGTGGCGCTGTTCGCCATGGGCACCCATTCGGCGCTGTTCGGCCCGGTGAAGTATTCGATCCTGCCCCAGGCCCTGCGCGAGCAGGAGCTGGTGGGCGGCAATGGCCTGGTGGAAATGGGCACGTTCCTGGCGATCCTGGCCGGGACCATCGGTGCCGGGATGATGATGTCGTCCGCGTCCTATGCCACGGTGGTAGCCGGCGGCGTAGTGGGCACGGCGGTGTTGGGCTACCTGGCCAGCCAGTGGATTCCCAAGGCGCCTGCCGCCGAACCGGGCATGAAGCTCAACTGGAACATCGTCAGTCAGTCCTGGGCTACCCTGCGCCTGGGGCTCGGCCAGACTCCCGCGGTGTCGCGCTCGATCGTCGGCAACTCCTGGTTCTGGTTCGTCGGCGCCATCTACCTGACGCAGATCCCGGCTTATGCCAAGGACTGGCTGCACGGTGACGAGACCGTGGTGACCCTGGTGCTGACACTGTTCTCCATCGGCATCGCCCTCGGCTCGCTGCTGTGCGAGCGACTCAGCGGGCGCAAGGTCGAGATCGGGCTGGTGCCGTTCGGCTCGTTCGGCCTGACCTTGTTCGGCCTGCTCTGGTGGTGGCATTCGGGTGATGTGCCACGTGGCGATGCGCCCTACGACTGGCTCGCGCTGCTGTCGCTCGGCCAGGCTTGGTGGATCCTGCTGTCGATCGTCGGCCTGGGCGTGTTCGGCGGCTTCTACATCGTGCCGCTGTATGCCCTGATCCAGGCCCGTACGCCCGAACGCCAGCGCGCCCGGGTGATCGCCGCCAACAACATCCTCAACGCCTTGTTCATGGTGGTCTCGGCGCTCGTCACCATCGTGCTGTTGAGCGTGGCCGACCTGAGCATTCCGCAGCTGTTCCTGGTGGTCTCGCTGCTCAACATCGGCGTCAATGCGTACATCTTCAGCATCGTGCCCGAGTTCACCATGCGCTTCATGATCTGGCTGCTCGGTCATGCCATGTACCGGGTCGAGCACCGTGATCTGCAGCGCATTCCTGACGAAGGGGCGGCGTTGCTGGTGTGCAACCACGTGTCCTACGTCGACGCGCTGCTCATGGCCGGGGCCGTGCGACGTCCGATCCGCTTCGTCATGTACTACAAGATCTACCGCCTGCCGGTGCTGCATTTCATCTTCCGCACCGCGGGGGCCATTCCGATCGCGGGCCGTGGCGAGGACGAAGCCACCTATGAGCGCGCCTTCGCCCGCGTCGCCCAGTACCTGGCCGAGGGCGAGCTGGTGTGCATCTTCCCCGAAGGCAAGCTGAGCACCGATGGCGAGATCGACGCGTTCAAGGGCGGCATCAACCGGATCCTGGCCGAAACGCCGGTGCCGGTGATTCCGCTGGCGTTGCAAGGGTTGTGGGGCAGTTTCTTCAGCCGCGATCCGAACAAAGGCCTGTTCAAGCGGTTCTGGTCGCGGGTGACCCTGGTGGCGGGCGACCCGGTGCCGGCAGAAGCGGCAAAGCCCGGCGTGCTGCGGGAAAAGGTCGCCGCGCTGCGGGGCGACCTTCGCTGAAGCGGAGAAGGGAGGTCAGCTCGCGCTGACCTTCAGGCCGATCAGGCCGGCGACGATCAGCGCGACGCTGAGCAGCCGCACCAACGCCATGGATTCACCGAACAGGACGATCCCGGCAATGACCGTACCCACCGCGCCGACGCCGGTCCAGATCGCGTAGGCGGTCCCCAGTGGCAGCTCCTTCACCGCCAGGCCCAGCAGCCCCAGGCTCACGGCCATGGCGGCGATCGTCAACGCCGTGGGCAAGGGGCGGGTGAAGCCTTCGGTGTACTTGAGCCCGACGGCCCAGCCCACTTCGAACAGGCCTGCGAAAAACAGAATGATCCAGGACATGGAAACCTCCATTCAGACATGCGAATGGGGCCGTCCCCGAAGTGTTCACGCCAAGCGTCGTAAGGCCGTCCTTACCGTGCCTGCATGCTGCACAAGCCAGGCGTTTCTGGCAAGTGGGGTGCGGAGGCCGTGGCCGGGTTTCGTGAGGTGGCGGCAGGAAGGCAGGCCTGCCTGACAGAGGGGGTGCGCTGATTTTATGGGCCTTGCAGGCCCAATCGCGGCACTGGGGCCGCTCCTACACCCGTAGCCACACCGCGGGGTTGCAGGCTATCGCGGTCATCTGTAGGAGCGGCCCCTGTGCCGCGATTGGGCCCGCAGGGTCCACAGGATCAGCCCCCACGTCAGCCCAGAAAAGCCCGCCTCCACAAGACTGTTGGCCCACGACCACGCCGATGCTCACCGACCTGTGGGAGCGGGCTTGCCCGCGATGGCGTCCGTGCCGACGCAGCAAGCCTCAGGGTCGAGTACCCGGCCTCTGAGCCACCGCCGGATCTTCCTTCATGCGCCTGAACCAGGTCGAGAGCAACGCACCGGAGATGTTGTGCCAGACGCTGAACAGCGCGCTCGGCACGGCCGCCAGGGGCGAGAAGTGCGCACTGGCCAAGGCCGCACCCAGCCCCGAGTTCTGCATGCCGACCTCCAGCGCCAGGGACTTGCGCTGGGCCAACGGCAGCTTGCAGAACTTGCCCGTCAGGTAACCCAGCAGGAAACCGAAGCTGTTGTGCAGGATCACCACCGCCATGATCAGCAGGCCCGACTCGGCGATCTTCGCCTGGCTGGCCGCCACCACGGCGCAGACGATCAGCACGATGCTCACCACCGACACCAGCGGCAGCACCTGAACCGCCAGGTGCACCCGGGCGCCGAGCAGTTTCTGCGCCAGCACCCCCAGCACGATGGGCAGCATCACCAGCTGCAGGATCGACCAGAACATGTCCATGAACGAAACCGGCAGCCAGGCCGACGCCAGCAGCCAGATCAGCGTCGGCGTGAGCAACGGGGCGAGGAGCGTCGTGACCGCCGCGATCGCCACGGCCAACGCCAGGTCACCTTTCGATAGCCAGACCATCACGTTCGAGGCCGTGCCGCTGGGGCAGCAGCCGACCAGGATCACGCCAACGGCGATCTCCGGGGGCAAGTGGAACAGCTGGCACAGCAGCCAGGCCACGCCCGGCATGATCACGAAGTGCGCGACCACGCCCAGCGCTACGCGCCAGGGCTGGCGGGCAAGGGCGGCAAAGTCGTCGAGCTTGAGGGTCAACCCCATGCCGAACATCACCAGCCCCAGCAAGGGAACGATGGCGACCTTCAGGCCGATGAACCACTGGGGCTGGAGGTAGGCCAGGCAGGAAAACACCAGGACCCACAGGGCGAACGTGTTGCCGACGAAGCGGCTCAAGGCGGCCAAGGCTCGCATGGGATCTCCTATCGTTGGCGGCAAGTGGCGGGCTGCACGCTAAAAGCTGATCGGCTGTGAAGCACCTCTATAAGGTGGCCTGAAGGATACAGCGTCCAGGCCACCTCGCGTCCCAGCGTGCAGCATGCAGCTCAAGGCCTCGGTCAGACGCCCTGCGGCAGCTCTTCACCACCCAAGGCTTCGAAGAGGTTCGGCAGGAACTCGGCGAAGGTCATCATCATCAGCTGGAACGAGGCGTCGAACTGTTGCTGGGCCTCGTCGCCGCCATCCTGTTCGGCTTGCTCTTGCAGCAGCTCCTCGAACTTCAGGCGCTTGATCACCATCTTGTCGTCCAGCACGAACGACAGCTTGTCCTGCCAGGCCAGGGACAGCTGGGTGACCAGCTTGCCGGTGCTCAGGTGCAGCTGGATTTCCTCGCTGGTCAGGTCCTGGCGCTTGCAGCGCACGATGCCGCCATCTTCGGCGGTGTCGCGCAGTTCGCATTCGTCCAGCACATAGAAGCCGTCGGCGGCCTGTTGCGACTTGACCCAGTCGGTCATGGTGGCGCTCGGGGCGATCTTCACGGTGGCCGGGCGCACCGGCAGCGAGCCCACCACTTCGCGCAGCGTCGACAGCAGGTCTTCGGCACGCTTGGCGCTGGCCGAGTTGACCAGGATGAGGCCCTGACGCGGGGCGATGGCGGCGAAGATCATCGAGCGGCGGATGAACGCACGCGGCAGGAAGGCCTGGATGATCTCGTCCTTGATCTGGTCACGCTCCTTCTTGTAGACCTTGCGCATCTGCTCGGTCTCGATCTCTTCGACCTTTTCCTTGACCGCGTCATTGACCACGCTGCTGGGCAGGATGCGTTCTTCCTTGCGCGCGGCGATCAGCAGGAACTCGCCACTGACGTGGACCAGCGGAGCGTCTTCGCCTTTGCCGAAGGGCGCGACGAAACCGTAGGTGGTCAGTTCCTGGCTGGCGCAGGGGCGAGCCGGCTTGCTGGCCAGGGCTGCCTCGAGGGTCTCGGGGTCGAACGGTACGTCCTGGGTGAGGCGGTAGGTCAGCAGGTTCTTGAACCACATGGGGTGAAGCTCTCCTTAATACACGAGGCGGGCATTATTCTCCGAGTCAGGGGCCAGGCCAACCCTGCGGCCGGCATTTGCCCGGTTATTGGTCGGTGAGCAGGGGTGCCGATAGGTCATTGAAAGGCTTGGAAAATTTTTTTAAAAAAGTGCTTGCCAGGGTGGGATGTCCTCCGTAGAATGCGCGCCACACCGAGACGAAGGGTGATTAGCTCAGCCGGGAGAGCATCTGCCTTACAAGCAGAGGGTCGGCGGTTCGATCCCGTCATCACCCACCACTTCTCAGTGTATCGCGCAGCGGTAGTTCAGTCGGTTAGAATACCGGCCTGTCACGCCGGGGGTCGCGGGTTCGAGTCCCGTCCGCTGCGCCATCTTCGAGCTTCCAGGGCCCACTGAACACCCGGAAGCCACAACGAAAGCGACCTTAGGGTCGCTTTTTTTGTTTCTCCGATTGGGTCAAAATGCCTTGTCCGCCGGCCCGCGGCCAGCAGGCTGCCACCGGCTCTTCTCATGCAAGAGGCCGAACATGCAGGATGCCGCTCTTCCCTCCGCTCCGTTTCCCTCAGGCCCCTCGCGGTCCGCGCCCTTGCTGGGCATCGACCTGGGCACCACCAACAGCTTGATCGCCGTCTGGCAGCAGGGGCGGGCGCAGCTGATCGCCAATGCCCTGGGTGAGACCCTGACCCCGTCGGTGGTCAGCGTCGACGACGACGGCAGCGTGCTGGTCGGCCAGGCTGCCAAGGCCCGGCTTACCACCCATCCCCACCTCAGCGTGGCGGCCTTCAAGCGTTTCATGGGCAGCGACAAGCGCTTCCAGTTGGGCGAACAGTCGTTTTCCCCCGAGGAACTGTCCGCTCTGGTGCTGGGCTCGCTCAAGCGCGACGCCGAGGCCCACCTGGGGTGCCCCGTGACCGAGGCGGTGATCTCGGTACCGGCCTATTTCAGCGACGAGCAGCGCAAACGCACGGTCTTCGCCGCCGAACTGGCCGGGCTGACCGTGCAGCGGCTGATCAACGAGCCGACCGCCGCCGCCATGGCCTACGGGCTGCATGAGCAGGCCCTGGAACGGACACTGGTCTTCGACCTGGGCGGTGGCACCTTCGATGTGACCGTGCTCGAGTACGCCTTGCCGCTGATCGAGGTGCATGCCTCCACCGGCGACAACTACCTGGGCGGCGAAGACTTCAACGAAGCGCTGTTGGCCGGTTGCCTGCGTGACTGGCAGCTCAGCGCCCAGGCCTTGCAACCGCGCGAGCTGGCCAGCCTGCGGGACGCCATCGAGCGATTCAAATGCGAACTGGGCGAGGGCGGCGGTACCCTGGACTGGAAGGGCGATGGCCAGGCACGCCAGTGGGTGCTCGATGGCGCGGCCTTGCAGTCGCTGTGGGCGCCCCTGCTGACCCGGGTGCGCGCCCCGATCGAGCAAGCGTTGCGTGACGCCCGGCTGAGTCCGCGCGAGCTGGACAGCCTGGTGCTGGTCGGTGGCGCCACGCGCATGCCACAGATCCAGCAGCTGGTGGCCAAGCTGTTCGGTCGCCTGCCGTACCGCCACCTGGACCCGGATACCCTGGTCGCCCTGGGCGCTGCCAGCCAGGCGGCCTGCAAGGCCCGCGAGCAGACCATCGAAGAGCTGATCCTGACCGACGTCTGCCCCTACACCCTGGGGGTCGCCGCCGGGCATACCGAGCACACCGGCGCGTCGTTCTCACCGATCATCGAACGCAATACGGTCATCCCGACGTCCAAGGTAGAGCGCTTCTACAGCTCGCACCCGCAACAGGAGGTGGTGCGCATCGCCGTGTACCAGGGTGAGCGGCCCTGGGTACGCGACAACATCCTGGTCGACAGCTTCGAGATCCCGCTCAAGTCCACGGGCGAGATCCAGTCGCTGGACGTGCGCTTCAGCTACGACATCAATGGCTTGCTGGAAGTGGACGTGACCTTCCTGGAAACCGGGCTCAAGCACAGCCACAGCATCGACCGCAGCCCCACCGGCCTGGACGCCGACGCGCGCCAGGCCAGCCACGACCGGCTGGCCGGGTTGAAGATCCATCCGCGCGACACCTTGCCCAATCGCACCTTGCTGGCGCGGCTGGAGCGGGCCTGGATGCAGAGCCTGGGCGAGGAGCGCGACCTGATCGGCAGTTGGCTGGCGGCATTCAATGCCGTGCTCAGTGCCCAGCACAGTGCCGAAATCAGCCGCCAGCGCCAGCACCTGAATCAGGCGCTGGACGAACTGCGTTACTGAGCGTCGAGCTGACGCAAGGCCGCCTGCAGGCCGTGGGGCAGGGTATTGGTCTGGCCAGGCGGGGGGCCGTTGCGGTTGGGCAGCGGATCGCCCGGCCAGCCGAGCAGCAGCAACGGCAGGATCGGTATCCAGCGCAGCAGCGCCAGCAGGATGATCAAGGCCGGCACGCCCTGGCCCACGTCGCGCAGGCGCCGCAGCAGCCCGCTCATGATCAGCAGGCCGACCACGATCATCGCCACCCCCTGGGTCTGCGGCGGTATCAGCAACAGGCCTGACGCCAAGTGGCCGGCAAGTCCCGTGCGCGTCAGCCGTGTGTCCAGCCGCCAGACCGCCCAGGCCGGTGCCGACGGCTGCTGCGCCTGTTGCTCGAGCAGGCGCTCCGACCAGGCCAGCAGGGCCAGGATCGCACAGCGCAGACCCGCGTCCTGCGCAGGGTCGTCCTTGCCGCGCTGCAAGGCCTTGAGCACCCGCAGGCTCGACACGCGGCCGTGCCCGGCCAGGTTGCCGAAGGCTTCCAACGCAGTGTTGTACAAGGCCACATCGACCCCTTCGAGCAGGTCGGCGGAGAGCCGTCTGCCCTGGCCTTTGAGCAACTGTTCGAACACCGGCCCGAGCCGAGGATGGGCCTCCTTGATGAAGTCCATCATCCCGTGGGCCTTGCCCCGTTGTTCGTCGGACAGGCTGGCGTCGCAGAGGAAAGTGGCACTGAGCAGCAGGCAACCGAGCGGATGGTCTTCCAGCCAGCCGCTGTCCTGGTCGGCACACTCGAAGAGCTGGGCCGTACTGGGCAGGCGCGGGCTGTCGAAGCAATGGGCCCAGGTGATCAAGCGTGACGCCAGCAGGCGCTGGGCCGTGTCGTTCAGGTCGAGCCGTTCGAGCAGCACGCCCTCCAGATCATCGGTGTCCACAGGCCGCAAATGGTCGACGGGCAGCGAGGCGAGGAAATGCGCAGGCGGGAAAGCCAGCCGCTCGACGCAGTCGCGTGATACCAGCCTCAGCCAGCGTCCGGGCTGCTCCAGCAGGGCCAGCGTGAACAACTGCTGGCGATGCCAGGCGATCAAGTCCTGGGTGTCGTCGACCGCCGGCAGCGTGAAGCCTTCGAGCATCAACCGGTACTGTGCCCATAGCCCGAACGGGCGAGGCAGCATGCGGCCGGTCTGGAAGTGTTCGAGCAGGGCGTCCAGCGCACGGGGCGAGTAGCGACGCAGGCGGCGCAGCCATTCCCGGCACGCCGGGTGGGCCTCGTCCGTCAGCAGGGCAGGGGGCAGGCTGGCGTCGTCGTTGGCACAGAAGGTGGCCAGTGCGCGCGGGATCGGTGCCTGGTGCAGCCAGTGCAGGGTCTGCCTGGCCTGGGCGCGAAAACCCTCGACGATCAAGGCATCGAGCCCTGCTTCGCCGTCCGGCTCGTCCACCACCTGGCGCAGCAGCTCGGCTTCCCCGCGCTGCAAGGCCCAGGCATGCCAGTAGCGGCGCTGCAAGGTGGCATCCGCCGGAGCCTCGAGCAGCCAGGCCAGCAGCGGCAGTTCATCGTCACCGCTCAGGCACCATTGGGTAAAGGCTGCGGCGATGCCGTCGAGCGGCAGGCGCGAGGCGACCAGCCAGCGGGTCAAGGTTTCCGGGCGCTGCGCCGGGCTGGCCCAGCCTTGGACCGGATTAGCCAGATCCTGTGGCCAATAGCCCGGCAGTTCGAAACCGTCCAGGGCCTGGATCAGCAACGGCAGGCGGTCCGGCGCCTGTCGGCTGCACAGGGCCAGGAGGGCGGCGGGCGCTTCGGGGTGACGGTGCGTACGCCACAGCGTCGTCCAGCAGTCCAGCGCCTGCTCATCGTCGCGCAAGGCCTCGTGCTGACGCGCCAGCAGGTACAACAGGTCGATATCGCCCGGGGCCGCCTGACACTGGGCCTGCAGCTCGTCACGCCAGGCCTTGGCCGGCACGCCGACCTGACAGAACTGGGTTCGCAGCCGCAGCATCAGGGTGTCGTCGTCCGGCAAGGGCAGGCAGGTGTGACGTCCGGCGAAGTCGCGGTACTCGTGGAAGGGGCGTTGGGTGTAGCAATAAGCCAGGGTGCGCAGGTACCAGAACGTTTCCAGCTGTGCCGCGCTTGGCCAGTCGCGCATCAACCCCGTGTCGAACGGGTCTGGCGTGCTCAGGCGTTGCAGGAAGGCTTCGGTCTCGGCGGGATCGTCGAGCCGCAGCAGCTGTTGCGCCCAGGCGAAGCGCTGGGCCAGCAGGTCGGCGCAGCGGTGGGAGATCGGCCCGCAGTCCTGCAGCAGGGCCAGAATGTCCCAGCCCAGGTCGTCCAGCGCGTCGAGCGGCAGGTCGTCGAGCGTCACCACGTAGGCCTGCCAGGCCGCCAGGTCGAAGCGCGTGCGGGGGGTGTCGAGCAGCGTCTCGAAAGCCTGGAAGGCCTCATCGCGTTGACGTCGAGCGTCATCGACCGCTTCGGCCTCGTGCACGGTTTCCACGTCCGTCTGCGGCCCGACCTCGGCCGAGCCGGCGGTCGCTGCCTGGGGCTGTTCCCGGGCCAGGCGCAGGGCCTGTTCATAGGCTTCGCGCAGGGCCTGGAAGCCCTCGGGGTCGGTCTCGGGGTGAAACGCCGGCAGGCGCGTGCGGTAGGCCAGGCGAATGGCCTGGGTATCGTCGGTCGGTGCGATGTCCAACAGGGTCCAACAGCTCATGACCAGCCCTCCCGCGGCAGGCTCGCCGGGCGCTCGAGTTCGGGCAGCGGCAGGTGCCACGGCAGCGAGGCCAGCACCTCGCTGGCGCCCTGGCTCAGGTTGAGGGCGATGCAGCGATTCCAGTGGTCGCTGCCTTGCCGGGGCAGGGCAGCGTCGAAGGCGTCGTCGTCGAGGTCGGAGACGTTCCACAACGCCTTGCCCAGCAGGTAGCCGGTCAGGTAGCGGTTCCAGCTCTCGTAGTAATGCCGGGCGCGCAACGAGAGCCGGTAGTGCAGGTACAGGCTTTCGTCTTCATTGATGTAGCCGCGCAATGTGCCGACCCGCAGCAGGTAGCTCATGCGGCCGAGGTCCCAGGCCCGGGTTCCGCCGTCGCCACAGTCGGCGAAGGTGCTGGCGACATATTCGTGCAGACGACGTGCCCGGCGTGGCAGGCTGTCGAGCAACGCACGCCATTGGCTGGGCAGGCAGCGCTGGTACTGCCAATAGAGGTCGTTCAGCTCGCAGGCGTGGCCCGCGTCGGCCATCGACAGAGTGTCGAGCAAGCGCTCGCGGCCGTCGATGCCCCAGGCATGCTCCAGGTTGGAGGTGTCTTCACCCTCGAAGTACGTGGCCGAGGTGTAGCTGGCGCCATTGAGCGCGGCCATGGGGCTCGACAAGGCATACAGCCAGCGACGGGCGTTTTCATCCACTGAAAAAAGACTCCTGTGCAGCACGAGAAGGGGTGACGTGGGCGCCGAGTGTAGAAGAGGCCCGGCGCCCCGGGCAATCCTCAGCGCCCCAGGCGGCCGGCCTCTTCGGCTCGCAGGGTCAGCACCTCGACCCCGTCCTCGGTCACCGCCACGGTGTGCTCCCATTGCGCCGACAGCAGGCGATCGCGGGTGATCACGGTCCAGCCATCGCGCAAGGTCTTCACGCCACGGGCGCCCTGGTTGATCATCGGCTCGATGGTGAAGACCATGCCAGGTTTCAGGCGCAGGCCGCTGCCACGTTGGCCGTAATGCAGCACCTCGGGCTTTTCGTGCATCTGCTGGCCGATGCCATGGCCGCAGTACTCGCGCACCACGCTGTAGCCCGCCGCTTCGGCGTGGGCCTGGATGGCATGGCCGATATCGCCCAGGGTCGCGCCAGGTCGCACCTGCTCAATGCCTTTCCACAGCGCTTCGTAGGTGGTGTCGACCAGGTGGCGGGCCGCCTCGTCGATGGCGCCGATGGCGTACATCTTCGACGAGTCGGCAATGTAGCCGCCTTGCTCGAGGGTGATGTCGACATTGACGATGCTGCCTGCCTCCAGACGCTGCCTGGCATCGGGCATGCCGTGGCAGACCACGTGATCGACCGAGGTGTTCAGGGCGTAGGGGAAGCCGTACTGCCCCTTGCTGGCCGGGCGTGCCTTGAGCGTCTGGACGATGAAGGCTTCGGCGTGGTCGTTGATCTGCATCGTGGTGACGCCAGGCTGGATGAAGCGGTCCAGCTCGGCGAACACCTCGGCCAGCAGTTGCCCGGCGCGACGCATCAGCGCCAGTTGCGGTGCGGTCTTGAGGATGACCTGGCTCATTGCAGCAACGCCTGGAGCGTGGCCTGTTCCTGGCGCAGCAACTGGCGCAGCAGGTCCTGATACGTGGCTTGCGGGTGCAGCTCGGCGAGCATGCCCAGGCGAATCCAGTGCTCGGCCTGGGCATTGATCGAACGGGACATGACCGTGCTGGCCAGGCGCAGGTCTTCATGCAGGGTGTCGGAAATCTTGACGATGCCCATGGGTACCTCGCTATATGAAACGTATACATAGCGTATCGTCAGGACGATGTGAAGGCCAGCGTGGCCTGACGTGTGGGGCGACATCGATCCGCCGGGGAATGAGCCGAGAAATTCTTTTCAGCCTTTTCCAATACCGCTGCCCCGGCGCACCGCCTAGAATCCAGGCATCTTTTCGTTCAGGCGTCATTCGAGGGTTTCATGCACATTTCTTCCGGACGCTGGGTACGTGGTCTGTTCTTGGCGCTCGTGACCGCGTTTCTGTGGGGCATCCTGCCGATCAAGCTCAAGCAGGTGCTGCAGGTGATGGACCCGGTGACGGTCACCTGGTACCGCCTGCTGGTATCGGGTGGGTTGCTGCTGGCCTGGCTGGCGGCGCAGAAGCGCCTGCCGCGCTTTCAGGGGCTGGGGCGTCGCCGCTATGGGCTGGTCGGGCTGGCGATCGCCGGTCTGCTGGGCAACTACGTGTTGTACCTGATGGGGCTCAACCTGCTCAGTCCGGGAACGGCACAACTGGTGGTGCAGATGGGGCCGGTGCTGTTGCTGGTGGCCAGCGTGTTCGTCTTCAAGGAGCGCTTCAGCCTCGGCCAAGGCCTGGGATTGCTGGTGTTGCTGGTGGGCTTCGGCCTGTTCTTCAACCAGCGCCTGAGCGAACTGCTGACCTCGCTGGGCACCTACACCACGGGCGTGCTGACCATCCTTCTGGCCACCAGCGTCTGGGTCTTCTACGCCTTGAGCCAGAAGCAGCTGCTCACGGTCTGGCACTCGCAGCAGGTGATGATGGTGATCTACCTAGGCTGCGCCACGTTGCTGATCCCCTGGGTGCATCCGCTGGAAGCGCTCGAGCTGTCCTCCGTGCAGAAGTGGCTGCTGCTGGCCTGCTGCCTCAATACCCTGGTGGCCTATGGCGCCTTCGCCGAGGCGCTGGCGCACTGGGAGGCCTCGAAGGTCAGCGCCACCCTGGCCCTGACGCCCCTGGTGACCTTCGTGGCCGTGGCGCTGGCGGCCGTCGTCTGGCCTGACTATGTGCAGGCCGAGGACATCAATGCCGTGGGCTATGTCGGGGCGGTCACCGTGGTGGTGGGCTCGACGCTGGTGGCGCTGGGGCCTTCGCTGGTCGCGCAGTGGCGTCTGCGGCGCGGATCCGCGCAGAGCGGCCAGACGCGTGGGTGACCTGTCAATTGTGCCAGTTGTTCCTTCATGAGGTGAGGGCATTCAATAAGGCCTCTACCTACAGGGCACGAGACAATGGAAAAGACAAACGCGATCGAGCACGGCGCGATGTCCCCCTTCATGCATCCTGGCGTCAAGGTCAATGTCCATTACATGAGCACCTTCGTCGGCAGGAATGTGGACAAGGAGCCGTGGAAAAGTGCCTATGAAAAGGTCGTCAACGACTATCTGAAGCGCGGCTCGAAGGACTGGCAACCCAAACCCAGGCACCAGGTCAAGTGTGGTGCCTACAGCAACCCTGATCTGGGGTGCACCGACGAAACTCGCGATGCGCAGGCCGCCTACGGGCAAGCGCTGCTGTGGACCATCACTGGCGATCGAGCCTATGCCGCCACGTCCATCCGCATCCTCGATGCCTGGTCTGCCAATCTGACGCAGGGCCATGTCGGTGAAAATGCCAGGCTGCAGGCCTCCTGGGCCGGTTCGGTCTTTACCTGCGCCGCCGAAATCCTGGCCCATACCGACGCGGGTTGGAGCAGCCAGGGCCAGCAAGCCTTCAAGACCATGCTGAAGACCCAGTTTCAGCCGATCATCGAACAACTGTTCTACGGCGAAGGCTGGTTGCGTGATATCTGGGCAAGCAACTGGCGCGCGACCGGCATCGAGGCGCTCTACTACATTGCCATCCATACCGACGACTATGCGTTGGCCGCCCGCAGTCTCCAGTTCTGGAAAGACCATTTGGTCGCGCAGATCTATCTTGAGTCCGATGGCCCGGTACCTCGGTTACTGCCCAACTGGAGCAGACAGCCCACGGAAGAGGAATTCAGGGCCATATGGGGTCAACCTCGGCGCTTCATCGATGGCTTGAACATCGAAACCTGTCGCGACTTCGCCCACACGTCCTATGGCTTGGCGTCGACCTTCAATGTGGCCGAAACGGCATTGATGCACGGTATCAATCTTTATCAGGACATCTCGACCCAAGCGGAAGAGCGCCTCACCAAAACCATGGAGTTGCATTGCAGCTACGAAAACATCGCGTTGATGCCGGACCTGAGTAGTCAATACTCAGGCTTCAAGCTCAGCGCCCAGTGGACCTTCGAGATCGCCTACACGCACTACGCCGTGCGCTTGGGCAGGCACCTGCCACAGACCCGTGCTTTCATCGCGCGGCATCGTCCCGCGCAAGGCGACTTCCACTACATGTGGGAAACCCTCACCCATGGATACCCCGAGATCGGGTGTGTCACGTGCTGCAATGACACTTACCCAGTGTCTCTGCGCTACTCTGAGCAAGGGCCGGCCGACGATTGCGAGCACTGCGAGGCCATACGCGAGCGCAGCAGGGCCTTACGGCAGTCAGCGACATCGTTTTTCAAGCGTCTGCTTAAGCCCGGCAAAAGCCTTTGAGCCGAGGAGGGCGCCGCGATGGGGGGCGGCGCCCGGACCTCGGCCTTACGATCAGCCTCTACTGCCCGGCGCCAGCATCTGCTCGGGCCGCACCCACTCATCGAACTGCTCATTGGTCAGGTACCCCAGCGCCAGCGCGGCTTCACGCAAGGTCAACCCCTCGCCATAGGCCTTCTTGGCGATTTCGGCCGACTTGTCGTAGCCGATGTGCGGGTTCAGGGCCGTCACCAGCATCAGGCCACGCTCCAGGTGCTCGGCCATCTTCTCGGCATCCGGTTCGATCCCGGCCACGCAATGCTCGGTGAAGTTGCGGCAGCCGTCGGCCAACAGCTCGATCGACTGCAGCAGGTTGTGGATGATCACCGGCTTGAACACGTTCAGCTGCAGGTGGCCCTGACTGGCGGCGAAGCCGATCGTCGCATCGTTGCCCAGCACCTGGCAGGCCAGCATCGACAAGGCCTCGCACTGGGTCGGGTTGACCTTGCCCGGCATGATCGAGCTGCCGGGTTCGTTGGCCGGCAGGCGCACTTCGGCCAGCCCGGCACGTGGGCCGGAGCCGAGCAGGCGCAGGTCGTTGGCGATCTTCATCAGCGCCACCGCCAAGGTCTTCAAGCCACCGGCCAGGCTGATCAACGGCTCATGCCCGGCCAGCGCGGCGAACTTGTTCGGTGCGGTGACGAACGGCAAGCCCGACAGCGCCGCCAGTTCGGCCGCCACTGCCTCGGCAAAACCCTGAGGCGCGTTCAGCCCGGTCCCGACCGCCGTGCCGCCCTGGGCCAGCTCGTACACCGCCGGCAGGCTGGCGCGGATGGCGCGCTGGGCATAGTCGAGTTGCGCGACGAACGCCGACACTTCCTGGCCGAAGGTGATCGGCGTGGCGTCCATCATGTGGGTACGCCCGGTCTTGACCAGGTGCTGGTGGCGCGCCCCCAGCTCGGCCAGGCCGGCAGACAGCTCGGCGATCGCCGGCAACAGTTGCTCGTGCACGGCCTTGGCGGCGGCGATGTGCATGGCGGTCGGGAAGCAGTCGTTGGAGCTCTGCGAGCGGTTGACGTGATCGTTCGGGTGCACGGGCGACTTGCCGCCGCGGCCTTGCCCGGCCAGTTCGTTGGCCCGCCCGGCGATCACCTCGTTGACGTTCATGTTGCTCTGGGTGCCACTGCCGGTCTGCCAGACCACCAGTGGGAACTGCGTGTCGTGGTCGCCTGCCAGCACTTCGTCCGCCGCCTGTTCGATCAATCGGGCCAGGTCGGCCGCCAGGTCGCCGTTGCGATCGTTGACCCGTGCGGCGGCCTTCTTGATCAGCGCCAGGGCGTGCACCACCTCGATCGGCATGCGCTGCTGACCGATGGCGAAGTTGATCAGCGAGCGTTGCGTCTGCGCCCCCCAGTAGGCCTCTTGAGGAACTTCGACCGGTCCCAGGCTGTCAGTTTCGGTACGGCTCATGCTGCTCACTCCTTTGTGGTGTGTATCCGCAGTTTTAGGCCCTGATCCATTCGAGCGGTTCCATCGCTCGTCACCCGCTTGAGCCCTGGGCCCTCCGAGGCGCAGAATGCTCTACCCCGAGGTGCTACCTCGCCTGTCAGATGAAGGAAGTGCAATGACCCGTCTTCGTGCCCTCTGCGCCGCCGTGGCACTGGCCTGTGCCAGTGGCCAGGTACTCGCCGACACAGCCAGCCACAACGCCAGCGCCGAGAAATTCCTCGCCCTGGCCAACGCCGACAAGCTGGGCACCCCGGTGTACATGCAGGTCCAGCAGATGTTCGCCCAGCGCTTCGAACAGACCAAGGCGCCTGCCTCGAAGAAAGCCGTGCTCGACAGCTACCAGGCCAAGGCCAATGCCGCGCTGGAAAGCGCCATCGGCTGGAAGAAGCTCAAGCCCGACATGGTCAAGCTGTACACCACCAGCTTCACCGAGGACGAGCTCAAGGAACTGGTCAAGTTCTACGAGTCGCCGGTCGGTCGCAAGGTGATGCGTGAAATGCCCAAGGTCACCCAGCAGTCCGCCCAGCTGACCCAGTCCAAGCTGGAGCCGGCCGTTCCGGTGGTCAACAAGCTGCTCGAGGACATGACCAAGGAACTCGACCCGAACGCCGGCAAGGCTGCCGCGCCGGCGAAGAAGTGAGCCCCGCACGATGACCATGCAGCAACGCATCGAGCACAGTCTGGCCCTGCTGGCGCCCGAGCACCTCGAGGTGCTCGACGAGAGCCACATGCACAGCCGTGGCCAGCAGACGCACTACAAGGCGATCATCGTCAGTGCGCAGTTCGCCGGCCTGAACAGCGTCAAGCGTCACCAGAAGGTCTACGCCATCCTGGGCGCGCTGATGGGCGAGTTCCATGCCTTGGCGCTGCACACCTACACCCCGGAAGAGTGGGCACAGGTCGGCACCGCGCCGGCTTCGCCCGTCTGTGCAGGCGGCAGCCGGCACTGATTCGTTCGCCGGAATTTGCTAGACTTCGAAACGCGCCGCCTGTCGGCGCGTTTTTCGTTTGTCGTCCGGTCCGCCCCTTGCGCGGGTGACCACCTGGAGAATCCCTGCATGTCCCAACCGATCGTCGTCGCGGCGCTGTACAAGTTCGTCACCCTGAAAGACTACGAGGCCCTGCGCGAGCCTCTGCACCAGGCCATGCTGGCCCATGACGTCAAAGGCACGCTGCTGCTGGCCGAAGAAGGCATCAACGGCACCGTCTCGGGCACCCGTCAGGGCATCGATGCCTTGCTCGCCTGGCTGCGCAATGACCCGCGCCTGGTCGACATCGACCACAAAGAATCCCTCTGCGACGAGCAGCCGTTCTACCGCACCAAGGTCAAGCTCAAGAAAGAGATCGTCACCCTGGGCGTGCCGGGCGTCGACCCCAACCAGGCGGTCGGGACCTACGTCGAGCCCAAGGACTGGAACGCGCTGATCAGCGACCCTGAGGTGCTGCTGATCGACACCCGCAACGACTACGAAGTGGCCATCGGCACCTTCAAGGACGCCATCGACCCCAAGACCACCAGCTTCCGCGAGTTCCCCGAGTACATCAAGGAGCACTTCGACCCGAGCCGGCACAAGAAGGTCGCCATGTTCTGCACCGGCGGCATCCGCTGCGAGAAGGCCTCCAGCTACATGCTCGGCGAAGGCTTCGAGGCGGTCTATCACCTCAAGGGCGGCATCCTCAAGTACTTCGAGGAGGTGCCCCAGGAAGAAAGCCTGTGGGAAGGCGACTGCTTTGTCTTCGACAACCGCGTCACCGTGCGCCATGACCTTTCCGAAGGCGACTACGACCAGTGCCACGCCTGCCGTCACCCGGTCAGCGTCGAGGACCGGGCCAGCGAGCATTATGCGCCAGGCATCAGCTGCCCCCATTGCTGGGACAGCCTGAGCGAGAAGACCCGTCGCAGCGCTATCGACCGGCAGAAGCAGATCGAGCTGGCCAAGGCCCGCAACCTGCCGCACCCGATCGGGCACAACTACCGCAAGGCCGAGGCCTGATCGATGAGCGCACGCCTGCTCTATGTGATGGACCCGATGTGTTCCTGGTGCTGGGGCTTCGCGCCGGTGGCGCAGGCCCTGATCGAGCAGGCGGCGCAGGCCGGGGTCGACACCTGCCTGGTGGTCGGTGGGCTGCGCCGGGGCAGCAGCGCACTGGATGCTTCGACCCGGGGCTACATCCTCGACCACTGGCAGGCCGTCAGCGAGGCGACCGGGCAGCCGTTCGCGTTCGAGGGCGCCTTGCCGGACGGTTTCGTCTACGACACCGAGCCGGCGTGCCGGGCCCTGGTGGCGGCCCGTGAACTGGACGCCTCGCGCCTGTGGCCGCTGCTGGCACTGATCCAGGAGGCGTTCTACCAGGCGGGGACGGACATCACCCGCGCCCCGCAACTGGTGGCGCTGGCCGAGCAGGCCGGGTTCGACCGCGAGCGGTTCCGCATTGCCTTCGACCAGGCCGACACCCGCGCCGCCACCGAGGCCGATTTCGCCTGGGCGCAGCGCCTGGGCATCGCCGGCTTCCCGACCTTGCTGGCCGAGCGCAACGGTCAGCTGGCCTTGTTGACCAACGGCTTCCAACCCGTGGAACGTCTGCAACCCTTGCTGGCCCGTTGGCTGGAGCAGGCAGCCTGTGCTTGACCTGCCCGGCTCGCCCGAGCCGCCCGCCGGGGCCTCGCCCAAAGCGGCCGACCGCCTGAGCTGGGCCGAGATTCGTCGCCTGGCGCTGCACCACCGCAAAGCCCTCTGGGCCGCCAACCTGATCGCCGTGTTCGGCGCCTTGTGCAGCGTGCCCATTCCGCTGCTCTTGCCGCTGTTGGTCGACGAAGTGCTGCTGGGCAACGGCGACAAGGCCCTGAACTGGATGAACCGACTGTTGCCTGCCGACTGGCAGGTACCGGTCGGCTACATCGGCCTGATGCTGGGCGTGACCTTCTGCCTGCGGCTGGCGGCGCTGGCGTTCAACGTCGCCCAGGCGCGCCTGTTCGCCGGGCTGGCCAAGGACATCGTCTACCGCCTGCGTATCCGCCTGATCGAAAGGCTCAAGCGGATTTCGCTCAAGGAATACGAGAACCTGGGCAGCGGCACCGTCGCCACGCACCTGGTGACCGACCTGGACACGCTGGACAAGTTCGTCGGCGAGACCCTGAGCCGGTTCCTGGTGGCCATGCTCACCCTGACCGGCACCGCCGCCATCCTGATCTGGATGCACTGGAAGCTGGCGCTGCTGATCCTGCTGTTCAACCCGCTGGTGATCTACTGCACCGTGCAGCTGGGCAAGCGGGTCAAGCACCTGAAGAAACTGGAGAACGACAGCACCGCCCGCTTCACCCAGGCGTTGACCGAAACCCTCGACGCCGTGCAGGAGATCCGGGCCAGCAACCGCCAGGGGTATTTCCTCGGTCGCCTGGGCCTGCGCGCCCGTGAAGTGCGCGACCGAGCCGTCGCCTCGCAGTGGAAGAGCGATGCCAGCAGTCGCGCCAGCGGGCTGCTGTTCCAGTTCGGCATCGACCTGTTCCGCGCGGCGGCCATGCTCACCGTGCTGTTTTCCGACCTGTCCATCGGGCAGATGCTGGCGGTGTTCAGCTACCTGTGGTTCATGATCGGGCCGGTCGAGCAGCTGCTCAACCTGCAATACGCCTACTATGCCGCGGGCGGGGCCCTGGGGCGGCTCAACGAGCTGCTGTCGCGCGAGGACGAACCGCACTTCGCCAGCGCCACCGACCCGTTCGCCGGGCGCACCACGGTGGGGATCGACGTACGCGACCTGCGCTTCGCCTACGGCGACGAGCCGGTGCTGGACCAGCTGAACCTGTCGATCGCCCCTGGCGAAAAAGTCGCGATCGTCGGCGCCAGCGGGGGCGGCAAGAGCACCTTGGTGCAGTTGCTGCTGGGTCTCTACAGCGCCCAGGCCGGCACTATCCGCTTCGGTGGCGCCAGCCTGCAGGAGATCGGCCTGGAGACCCTGCGCGAGCAGGTGGCCGTGGTGCTGCAACACCCGGCGCTGTTCAACGACAGCGTGCGCGCCAACCTGGCCATGGGCCGCGACTGCACCGACGAGGCCTGCTGGGAGGCCCTGCGCATCGCCCAGCTCGAGCCGGTCATCGCTGCTCTGCCGCACGGCCTGGACAGCATGGTCGGCCGCTCCGGGGTGCGCCTATCCGGCGGGCAGCGGCAACGCCTGGCCATCGCCCGCATGATCCTGGCCGAACCCAAGGTGGTGATCCTCGACGAAGCCACCTCGGCCCTGGACGCGGCCACCGAATACAACCTGCACCAGGCGCTGGCCCGCTTCCTCAGCGGCCGCACGACCCTGATCATCGCCCACCGGTTGTCGGCGGTGAAGCAGGCCGACCGCGTGCTGGTGTTCGATGGCGGGCAGGTGGCCGAGGATGGCGATCATCAGCAGCTGATCGCCGAGGGTGGGTTGTATGCCAAGTTGTATGGGCATTTGCAGCAGAGTTGAGGGGGAGGAGGTGTGCCTGTAGCGCAGGGGTCGCTGGTTTTACGGGTCCTCCGGACCCGATCGCGGCACTGGGGCCGCTCCTACAGGGATCGCGATAACCTGTGGCAATACGGTGGGGCTACGGGTGTAGGAGCGGCCCCAGTGCCGCGATCGGGCCTGAAGGGCCCGCAGATCAGCCACCCCTTTCCTCAGGCACTCCACAACAAGCCCAGAAATCTTCACCACGTTCCCCCCAATCACGCCCCCCGCCCCACAACCCCCGTCGTCCCCCGCCGACCGGGGCTTTGCGGGTCGCAAAAAAGCTGCCACAGTCATGGCACATCGCCTAGTCTGTGCTGGGCCAGGCGTTATCCAAGCCGTAAACGTCGCACGACAAGGACCCCATGAAGGCACATCGGACGCTCGACACACCAAGACTGCTCGGCATCATCTGGCCGTTCATCGCCGTGGTCGCGTTTCAGGTCCTGCTCGGCAGCCTGAGCCTCTACGCGCTGTCCGCCGTGCGTGCCTACGTGGCCGGTGAAAGCCTGTGGTCCAAAGGCCAGAAAGACGCCATCTATTACCTCAGTCTCTACGCCGATACCCACGACGAACGGATCTTCCAGAGCTACCAGCGCGCCATCGCCATCCCCTTGGGCGGTTACCAGCTGCGCAAGGCCATGGACCAACCCGAACCCGACCTGGAGGCTGCCCGCGAAGGCATCCTGCTCGGCGGCAACCACCCCGCCGACGTTACCCGGGTGATCTGGTTCTACCGGTACTTCCGCGACGTCAGCTACATGGACCAGGCCATCGACAACTGGGCGGTGGGCGACAGCTACCTCATGGCGCTGAACCAGCTGGCCGGGCAGATGCGCCAGGCCTTCGACCAGGGGCCGGTGGAGGCCGCACGCATCGCCGACTGGAAGGCCCGGATCGCGGCCATCAACGACGACGTCACCCCGGCGGCCGTGGCCTTCAGCGATGCCCTGGGGGCTGGCTCACGCACACTGTTGAAGGTGCTGCTGCTGACCAACCTGGCCACCGCGCTGTTCCTGATCGCCCTGGCCTGGCGACGCTCGGCCCGGCTGCTGACCCAACGCCAGGCCTTCGCCAATGCCCTGCAGGCGGAAAAGGAGCGTGCGCAGATTACCCTGGCTTCGATCGGCGATGCGGTGATCACCACCGATGTCGAAGGCAGCATCACCTACATGAACCCGGCCGCCGAGCAGCTCACCCACTGGAACGCCGAGCACGCCCACGGCCTGCCCATGGCCGCGCTGTTCAGCCTGCTCGACGAGCCGGCCGCGCAGGAGAGCCATAACCTGGTCGAGCAGGTGCTGTCCGGCAACCTGCGTGGGGGCACCGAGCACACGCGCTGCATCCAGCGCCTGGATGGCAGCACCGTGTCGGTCAACCTGGTCGGCTCGCCGATCCTGACCGAAGGCGTGGCCAGCGGCACCGTGCTGGTGCTCCACGACATGACCCAGGAGCGCCAGTACATCGCCAACCTGTCCTGGCAGGCCACCCACGATGCGCTGACCGGCCTGGCCAACCGCCGGGAGTTCGAATACCGCCTGGAACAGGCGCTGAACGAACTGGCCCGCCAGCCGGCCCGGCACGCCCTGATGTTCCTCGACCTGGACCAGTTCAAGCTGGTCAACGACACCTGTGGCCATGCGGCCGGTGACGAGCTGCTGCGGCACATCTGCGCCGTGCTGCAGTCCGGCCTGCGCGAGGGCGATACCCTGGCGCGACTGGGCGGCGACGAATTCGGCGTGCTGCTGAAGAACTGCCCGGCCGACCAGGCCGAGCGCATCGCCGAACACCTGCGCCAGCTGGTGCAAAGCCTGCATTTCGTGTGGAAGGAGCGGCCCTTCGTCACCACCGTGAGCGTCGGCCTGGTGCACATCGCCCAAGGGCCGACCACCCTGGAAGCCTCGCTGCGCGCCGCCGACATGGCCTGCTACATGGCCAAGGAAAAAGGCCGCAACCGCGTGCAGGTCTACCATGCCGACGACAGCGAGCTGTCCACGCGCTTCGGCGAGATGGCCTGGATCCAGCGGCTGCACGTCGCCCTCGAGGAGAACCGCTTCTGCCTGTACGCCCAGGCCATCGTGCCGCTCAACGGGGAGGGCGACAGCCATGTCGAAATCCTGCTGCGCCTGCATGACGAGAACGGGCGGACCATCCTGCCGGAGAACTTCATCCCTGCCGCCGAGCGCTACGGACTGATGAGCGCGCTCGACCGCTGGGTGGTGCGCAGCGTGTTCCAGACCATTCGCCAGTGCCTGGACGACGGACACGAAGGCCCGTTGGCCATGTGCGCCATCAACCTCTCGGGCACCAGCATCGGTGACGACAAGTTCCTCGAATACCTGGAGCGCCAGTTCAGCGAATTCCGCATTCCGGCGCAGATGATCTGTTTCGAGATCACCGAGACCAGCGCCATTTCCAACCTGGGCAGCGCCATCCGCTTCATCAACCAGCTCAAGAACCTGGGTTGCCGGTTCTCGCTGGATGATTTCTGCGCCGGCATGTCGTCGTTCGCCTATTTGAAACATTTGCCGGTGGATTATCTGAAGATCGACGGCAGTTTCGTGAAGGACATGCTCGACGACCCGATCAACCGGGCCATGGTCGAGGTCATCAACCACATTGGTCACGTCATGGGCAAGCGCACCATCGCCGAGTTCGTCGAAACGCCCGTGATCGAGAGCGTCTTGCGGGATATCGGCGTAGATTACGCCCAAGGGTACCTGGTCGAACGTCCCCAGGCGTTCGGCTGCGCCAGCCTGTATCCTCGACGCCCGGCCGTGGCGGTCGCCCGTCAGTCGGTGCCCGGGGCTTTTCGCTGAAACAAACGTTGTACATCACAAGGAATCAAGGAGCTGATCGTGAAAGATGCATTCGTTCGAGTCGGACCTCTCATGGACCCCGCCAGTTACCCCGCCTGGGCCCAGCAACTGTTGCGCGATTGTCACGAGAGCAAGCGCCGCGTGGTCGAACATGAGTTCTACCAGCGCCTGCGCGACGACCGGATCAAGCCGGCGACCATCCAGCAGTACCTGATCGGTGGCTGGCCGGTGGTCGAGCAGTTTTCGCTGTACATGGCGCACAACCTCACCCGCACGCGCTTCGCCCGTCATCCGGGGGAAGACATGGCGCGCCGCTGGCTGATGCGCAACATCCGCGTCGAGCTCAACCACGCCGACTACTGGTTGCACTGGTCCCAGGCCCATGGCGTCAGCCTGGCGGACCTTCAGGCGCAGGACGTGCCGTTGGAGCTCAACGCCTTGAACGACTGGTGCTGGCGCGTCTGCACCACCGAGCCGCTGGTGGTGGCGATCGCCGCGACCAACTATGCCATCGAAGGGGCGACGGGCGAGTGGTCGGCGCTGGTGTGCTCGACCGACACCTACGCCCAGGGTTTCCCCGAGGAAGGCCGCAAACGGGCGATGAAGTGGCTGAAGATGCACGCCCATTACGACGACACCCACCCGTGGGAAGCGTTGGAGATCATCTGCACGCTGGCGGGCGAGCACCCGGATCCGGCCCTGTGCACCGCGCTGCGCAAGGCGATCTGCAAGAGCTACGACTGCATGTTCGTGTTCCTGGAGCGCTGCATGCAGATGGAGCTGGGCCAGGACGAGCACGTGCGGCCCACCCTGGCGGTCGCCGAGGCTATTGGGCGTTGAACGCCTGACCGTTGACCCCGGCGCTGTCCGGACCCATCAGGTAGAGGTAGACCGGCATGATGTCTTCGGGTGCCGGGTTGTCCTGGGGGTTCTCGGCCGGGTAGGCCAGCGCACGCATGGCCGTGCGCGTGGCGCCAGGGTTGATGCTGTTGGAGCGGATCGGGGCGACGCCTTCGAGTTCGTCGGCCAGGGTCTGCATCAGGCCTTCGGTGGCGAACTTCGAGACGCCATAGGCGCCCCAGTGCGCCCGACCCTTGCGACCGACACTGCTGGAGGTGAAGGCGATCGACGCGTCGCTCGATAGCCTGAGCAGCGGCAGCAGGGTGCTGGTCAGCAGGAACGTGGCGTTGACGTTGATGTGCATGACGCGCATGAAGTGCTCGCCGGACAGCTGGTCCAATGGCGTGCGCGGGCCGATGATCGAGGCATTGTTGAGCAGCCCGTCCAGGCGGCCGAACTGGGTTTCGATCAGGGCAGCGAGTTCGCCGTAGTGGTGCGGTTCGGCGGTTTCCAGGTTGAACGGGATCACCACCGGTTGCGGGTGGCCTGCCGCTTCGATCTGGTCATAGACCTCGATGAGGTTGGCCTCGGTCTTGCCCAGCAGCAGGACCGTGGCGCCATGGGCCGCATAGGCCCGGGCCGCCGCGGCGCCGATGCCGCGACCGGCACCGGTCACCAGGATGATACGGCCTGCGAGCAGGTCGGGGCGGGCGGTGTAGTCGAACATGGTGGGGTCTCCGGGTCGGGAAGGGTAGAAGGGCCAGGCGCCGCGGGTGTCTATGCTGCCGCCACCACCGGCAAGCCGGCTCTCATAGAACATAAAATATCTTGTTGATTTTAAAAGGAATAGTTTCAGGATTTTGTGGGCCTTGCGGGCCCAATCGCGGCCGGTCCGGCGCCCCGGCAGGGGCCGCTCCCACAGGTGACCGCGATAGCCTGCAACCCTGCGGTGGAACTACGGGTGTAGGAGCGGCCCCTGTGCCGCGATGGGCCGCAAAGCGGCCCTAAATCGATCAGCAATAAAGCTCCGGATCCTGCCAGCTACCGTCATGTTCTCTGCGCGACAGCGCGGCGCCAAGGCGGGGGGCGGACTCCCACAGGATCAGCGAGGCCTCTGGTTCATCAAAGGGCTACTCTACCAGACACCCCGGTCATTTCATCGAATCCAGGTCCTGTGGGCCTGATCGCGGCCGGTCCGGCATCCCCCCTCAACACCCACACAACGCCCCATCGATGATCCGACGCAGATCCTGCGGCCGATCCACCACCACATCCGCCCCCCAATGATCGGGATTGTCCTGCGGGTGGATGTACCCATAGCGCACCGCCGCCGTGCGAGTCCCCGCATCGCGACCGGACTGGATGTCGCGCAGGTCGTCCCCGACGAACAGCACGCTGCCCGGGTCCAGGTTCAAGGTCTTGCACGCCAGGGTCACCGGCTCGGGGTCCGGCTTGCTGCGGGTCACGTGGTCCGGGCAGATCAGCACTGCCGAGCGCTCGGCCAGGCCCAGCCGCTGCATGATCGGCTCGGCGAAACGCACCGGCTTGTTGGTCACCACGCCCCACAGCAGCTTGCCGTGCTCGAGGTCGGCCAGCAGCTGCTCCATGCCGTCGAACAGTCGGCTGTGCACCGCGCAGTCACGCAGGTAACGCTCGAGGAACTCCAGGCGCAAGGCCTCGAAGTCCGGCGCGTCCGGGTCCATGCCGAAGGTGGCCGCGACCATCGCCCGCGCACCGCCGGAAATCTCGTCGCGAATGCGCGCGTCCTCGACCGGCGGCAGGCCGCGGTCGGCGAGCATGCCCTGGCAGATGGCGATGAAGTCCGGCGCCGTGTCGAGCAGGGTGCCGTCCATGTCGAAAAGTACCGCTCGCAAACGCATGCTCATTCCTCGCGCAGGGTCTGGATCATGTAGTTGACGTCGACGTCGCTGCTGAGCTTGTAGTGCTTGGTCAGCGGGTTGTAGGTCAGGCCGACGATGTCCTTGACCGTGAGGCCGGCCGTGCGGCTCCACACGCCCAGCTCGGAGGGGCGGATGAATTTCTTGAAGTCGTGCGTGCCGCGCGGCAGCAGCTTCATGATGTACTCGGCGCCGATGATGGCGAACAGGTAAGCCTTGGGGTTGCGGTTGATGGTCGAGAAGAACACCTGGCCGCCGGGCTTGACCAGGCGATGGCAGGCGCGGATCACCGAGGACGGATCCGGCACGTGCTCGAGCATCTCCAGGCAGGTGACCACGTCGAACTGGCCGGGCATCTCTTCGGCCATGGCTTCGGCGGTGATCTGCCGGTAGTCGACCTCGACGCCGGACTCCAGCTGGTGCAGGCGAGCCACCGCCAGCGGCGCCTCGCCCATGTCGATGCCGGTGACCGTGGCGCCGCGCAGGGCCATCGCCTCGCTGAGGATGCCGCCGCCGCAGCCGACGTCCAGCACCTTCTTGCCGGCCAGACCGACGCGCTCGTCGACCCAGTTGACCCGCAGCGGGTTGATGTCGTGCAAGGGCTTGAACTCGCTCTCGCGGTCCCACCAGCGGTGGGCCAGGGCCTCGAATTTGGCGATTTCGGCGTGGTCGACGTTGCTCATGGAACGGTCCTCTGAAACTTCGATGTCAAGGTGTCGGACGGCGGCAGCCAGCGCTGCCAGCCGCTCAATGAAGGTGTTCGCCGATGCGCTCGCCCCAGGCGCGCGCGGTCTGGATCAGGGCGGCCTCGTCCATGCGCAGCAGGCGCCGGTCGTCGAGCAGCGGGCGGCCGGCGACCCAGACGTGCCGGACGCAGTCCCGGCCGGTGGCATAGATCAGTTGCGAGACCGGGTCGTGCACCGGCTGCTGCGCCAGCCCGGACAGGTCGAAGGCCGCAAGGTCCGCCGCCTTGCCGACCTCCAGCGAACCGATGACCGCCTCCAGGCCCAGCGCCCGGGCGCCATTGAGGGTCGCCATGCGCAGGGCGCGGTGGGCGTCCAGGGCCGTCGCCGAGCCGGCCACGGCCTTGGCCAGCAGCGCGGCGGTACGGGTTTCGCCGAGCAGGTCCAGGTCGTTGTTGCTGGCCGCGCCGTCGGTGCCGATGGCCACGTTGACCCCGGCCTGCCAGAGCCGCTCCACCGGGCAGAAACCGCTGGCCAGCTTGAGGTTGGATTCGGGGCAGTGCACCACGCTGGTGTTGCTCTCCACCAGCAGGGCCAGGTCCTCGTCGCTGACCTGGGTCACGTGCACGGCCTGTAGGCGCGGGCCCAGCAGGCCGAGGCGGGCCAGGCGCGCCAAGGGGCGCTCACCGTGCTGGGCCAGGGCGCGCTCGACCTCGTCGGCGGTTTCGTGCAGGTGCATCTGGATGGGGGCGTCAAGCTCGTCGGCGATGACCCGGACCTTCTCCAGCGTCTGGTCGCTGACCGTGTAGGGGGCATGCGGGCCCAGGGCGATGCTGATGCGCGGGTGGTGACGCAGTTCGCTGTACAGCTCGACCGCCGCGTTGAGGCCCTCGTCGGGCGTCGCCGCGCCGGGGATTGGAAAGTCCAGCAGCGGGGCGGCGATCTGGGCGCGAATGCCGCTGCGGTGCACCCGTTCGCAGGCTTCGCGGGGGAAGAAGTACATGTCGGCGAAACAGGTGATGCCGCCCTTGAGCTGCTCGGCGATGGCCAGGTCGGTGCCATCGCGTACGAAGGCTTCATCGACCCAGCGCGCCTCGGCCGGCCAGATGTGATCCTGCAGCCAGGTCATCAGCGGCAGATCGTCGGCCAGCCCGCGGAACAGGCTCATCGCCGCGTGCCCATGGGCGTTGACCAGGCCCGGCGTCAGCACGCAGCCCGGCAGCTCGCGAGTCTCCTGGGCGATCGGCGCCTGCGCGCGGGGGCCGACCCAGGCGATCAGGCCATCGCGAATGCCCAACCCCTGGTCCCGCAGCACCACCCCGGCCGGTTCGACGGGCACCAGCCAGTCGGGCAACAGCAGCAGGTCGAGGGGCAGGGCGGTCGTGGGCATGCGTGGGGCACCTGGGGCGATTTGACGTGAGCCGCAGTATACCCGAGCGCCCATCGCCCAGGGTCGCTATAATCGCCGGCTTTTGATGTTCGAACGACGGGGAGAGGCAATGCGCGAGCGACTGTTGGCGGCGGAAAAGGTGCGGGCGCTCGAGTGGCGAGACGGCGCCTTGCACCTGCTCGACCAACGCCTGTTGCCAGCCCGCGAGAGCTGGCTGACCTGCACCGACATCGACAGCGTGGCCGAGGCGATCCGTGGCATGGCCGTGCGCGGTGCGCCAGCCATCGGCATCAGCGCAGCCTATGGCCTGCTGCTGGCGCTGCGTCAGCGCCTGGCCGAGGGCGGCGACTGGGAGGTCGCGCTGGAAGAGGACTTCCAGCAGCTGGCCGAGTCCAGGCCCACGGCCGCCAATCTGTTCTGGGCCTTGAACCGCATGCGCGAGCGCCTGCTGCGCCTGCGTGACGGCGACGACGTGCTGGCGATCATGGAGGCCGAGGCGGTGGCCATCCACCAGAGCGACCGCGAAGCCAACCTGACCATGGCCCAGCATGGCGTCGACCTGATCCGCCGCCACCAGGGCAACGAACAGGTGGTGCTGACCCACGGCAACGCCGGCGCCCTGGCCACGGGCGGCTTCGGCACTGCGCTGGGGGTGATCCGTGCCGCCTACCTGGAAGGCATGATCGAGCGTGTGTTCGCCAGCGAGACCCGGCCCTGGCTGCAGGGCTCGCGGCTGACCGCCTGGGAGCTGGCGGGCGAGCAGGTGCCGGTGGTGGTCAGTGCCGACTCCGCCGCCGCCCACCTGATGAAGACCAAGGGCCTGACCTGGGTGATCGTGGGGGCGGACTGCATCACCGCCAATGGCGACGTGGCCAGCAAGATCGGCACCTACCAGCTGGCGGTCCTGGCCATGCACCACGGGGTACGCTTCATGGTGGTGGCGCCCAGCTCCACCATCGACCTGAACCTGGAAAGCGGCGAAGACATCGAGCTCGAGGAGCGCGCCCAGAGCGAGCTGCTGGACCTGGCCGGCACGCGGGTGGCGGCGCAGGTCGAGGCCTTCAATCCGGTGTTCGACATCACCCCGGCGGACCTGATCGACGTGATCGTGACCGAGAAGGGCGTGGTCGAGCGGCCGGACAAGGCCAAGCTGGCCCAGCTGATGTGTCGCAAGCGGTTGCATTGAGGAGTGGCGGCAGGGCTGTGCTCCTGCAGGTGTTCTGAAAGGGCGCAATCGCTGGTTTTGCGGGCCCTGCGGGCCCGATCGCGGCACGAGGGCCGCTCCTACAGGAGACCGCGCCGCCTATTTGTCAGCGTACGGGTACTTTGGCAAGAGCTTCCTAGCCGCACTCGGATAAAGCAGGCAAGCGCGGTCCCTGTAGGAGCGGCCCCTGTGCCGCGATTGGGCCTGCAAGGCCCATAAAACCAGCCCCGCCGTGTTCTCCTCCACATCCCGTTTCCAGCAGCGCAAACCTCATCCAGTCAACCACCACCCTCGTCTCGAGAACCGCTCCCGCACATGCAACTGCGTGCCCTGACAACCGGGTCGCAACCCTCTCCCGATCCCCGTCCCACCCCACCCCGACACCCCCACCAAACCTACCCCACGACCCTCCCAAGCCACGTCCTTTTGTGGTACCATCCGACAGTTTCCAAGGCCGCCCCTTGATGCGGCCTTCACTGCGCAGATCCGTGGCTCAATTCATTGATTTGTCGTATGTCGTCGCACCCCCTTCGTGCGCTGCGACGGCGAGCTTCGTGCGCCCCAGGGGGGCGGCGGGGTTTCACCAGAAAAAGGAATCAGGCTTCTCATGGGCGAACTGGCCAAAGAAATCCTCCCGGTCAATATCGAAGACGAACTGAGACAGTCTTACCTCGACTACGCGATGAGCGTCATTGTCGGGCGGGCACTGCCCGATGCGCGTGATGGCTTGAAGCCCGTGCATCGTCGCGTTCTGTTTGCGATGAGCGAGCTGGGCAACGACTGGAACAAACCCTACAAGAAATCCGCCCGCGTGGTCGGTGACGTGATCGGTAAGTACCACCCCCACGGTGATACCGCGGTCTACGACACCATCGTGCGCATGGCGCAGCCGTTCTCGCTGCGCTACCTGCTGGTCGACGGCCAGGGCAACTTCGGTTCGGTCGACGGCGACAACGCCGCGGCCATGCGATACACCGAAGTGCGCATGTCCAAGCTGGCCCACGAGCTGCTGGCCGACCTGCACAAGGAGACCGTCGACTGGGTGCCCAACTACGACGGCACCGAGCAGATCCCGGCGGTCATGCCCACGCGCATCCCCAACCTGCTGGTCAACGGCTCCAGCGGCATCGCCGTGGGCATGGCCACCAACATTCCGCCGCACAACCTGGGCGAAGTGATCGATGGCTGCCTGGCGCTGATCGACAACCCCGAGATCACGGTCGATGAGCTGATGCAGTTCATCCCGGGCCCGGACTTCCCCACCGCCGGCCTGATCAACGGCCGCCAGGGCATCATCGAGGCCTACCGCACCGGTCGCGGGCGCATCTACATGCGTGCACGCTCCGAGGTCGAGGACATCGACAAGGTCGGCGGCCGCCAGCAGATCGTCATCACCGAGCTGCCCTACCAGCTGAACAAGGCGCGTCTGATCGAGAAGATCGCCGAGCTGGTCAAGGACAAGAAGCTCGAAGGCATCACCGAGCTGCGCGACGAGTCCGACAAGGACGGCATGCGCGTGGTCATCGAACTGCGCCGTGGCGAAGTGCCGGAAGTGGTGCTCAACAACCTGTATGCCCAGACCCAGCTGCAAAGCGTCTTCGGCATCAACGTGGTGGCCCTGATCGACGGCCGTCCACGGCTGCTCAACCTCAAGGACCTGCTCGAGGCCTTCGTCCGTCACCGCCGTGAAGTGGTGACCCGTCGTACGGTCTTCGAGCTGCGCAAGGCCCGCGAGCGTGGCCACATCCTCGAAGGCCAGGCGGTGGCGCTGTCCAACATCGACCCGGTCATCGCGCTGATCAAGGCCTCGCCAACGCCGTCCGAAGCCAAGGAAGCCCTGATCGGCACGCCGTGGGAATCCAACGCCGTGCAGGTCATGGTCGAGCGTGCGGGTGCCGAATCCTGCCGTCCGGAAAACCTCGACGCGCAATACGGCCTGCGCGACGGTCGCTACTACCTGTCGCCCGAACAGGCCCAGGCCATCCTCGACCTGCGCCTGCACCGCCTGACCGGGCTGGAGCACGAGAAGCTGCTGGCCGAGTACCAGGAGATCCTCGAGCAGATCGGCGAGCTGAGCCGCATCCTGAACAGCGCCCAGCGCCTGATGGAAGTGATCCGCGAAGAGCTCGAAGCCATCCGCGCCGAATACGGCGATGCGCGCCGCACCGAAATCCTCGATGCGCGCCACGACCTCAGCCTGGGCGACATGATCCCCGAGGAAGAGCGCGTGGTGACCATCTCCCACGGCGGCTACGCCAAGACCCAGCCACTGTCGTCCTACCAGGCCCAGCGCCGCGGCGGCAAAGGCAAGTCGGCCAGTGGCGTCAAGGACGAGGACTTCATCGAGCACCTGCTGGTCGCCAACAGCCACGCCACGCTGCTGCTGTTCTCCAGCAAGGGCAAGGTGTACTGGAAGAAGACCTACGAGATCCCGGAAGCCTCCCGCGCCGCCCGTGGGCGTCCGCTGGTCAACCTGCTGCCGCTGGAGGAAGGTGAGCGCATCACCGCCATGCTGCAGATCGACCTGGAAGCCCTGCAGCAGAGCGCCGACCTCGACGAAGAACTGGAAGAGGTCGACGACACCGTCCTCGAAGGTGAAGTGATCGAGCCCGAGGATGTCGACGAGGAAGACACCCCCGAGCTGGTCGCCGAGCCGACCGGTGCCTACATCTTCATGGCCACCGCGGGTGGTACGGTCAAGAAGACCCCGCTGGTGCAGTTCGCCCGTCCGCGCTCCAACGGCCTGATCGCCCTGAAGCTCAAGGAAGGCGACACCCTGATCGCCGCGGCCATCACCGACGGCGCCAAGGAAGTCATGATGTTCTCCAGCGCCGGCAAGGTCATTCGCTTCGCCGAAGGCATGGTCCGCGAGATGGGCCGTACCGCGCGCGGCGTGCGCGGCATGAAGCTGGGCAAGGGCCAGGAGGTCATCTCCATGCTGATCCCCGAGTCCGGCGCGCAGATCCTCACCGCCTCCGAGCGCGGCTTCGGCAAGCGCACGCCGCTGTCGAAGTTCCCGCGTCGCGGCCGCGGTGGCCAGGGCGTGATCGCCATGGGCACCAAGGGCCGCAACGGCAATCTGGTCGGCGCCATCCAGGTGCACCTGGGCGAAGAGATCATGCTGATCTCCGACCAGGGCACCCTGGTCCGCACCCGCGTCGGCGAAGTGTCCAGCCTGGGCCGTAACACCCAGGGTGTGACGCTGATCAAGCTGGCCAGCGACGAGACCCTGGTGGGCCTGGAGCGTATCCAGGAACCGGCCGAGGAAGAGCTCGACGCGCTGCTCGACGACGAGGCGCTGGATGACGCGGCCGACCTCGTGGCCGGAGAGGGCGACGAGGCAGCGGACGCCGAGCAGGCCCCGCAGGAGTAACAGGCGACAAACCCGGACGGGGCAACCAAGGTTGCCCCGTTCGATTACTACAGCTGGCATGACCGCTGCAGCGCTGCCTTGCGGACGAGCAGCGGTCACGGTGTGTTCTATTTAGGTAGGCAGAGCGAGAGTGGATGTGAGCAAACGAGCCTTTAACTTCTGCGCAGGCCCGGCCGCGCTTCCCGAAGCGGTCCTGCGGCGTGCCCAGGACGAGCTGCTCGACTGGCGCGGCAAGGGGTTGTCGGTGATGGAGATGAGCCATCGCAGCGACGACTACGTGGCCATCGCCGAGAAGGCCGAGCAGGACCTGCGCGACCTGCTCAGCATTCCGTCCAACTACAAGGTGCTGTTCCTCCAGGGCGGTGCCAGCCAGCAGTTCGCACAGATTCCGCTGAACCTGCTGCCCGAAGGCGGCACGGCCGACTACATCGACACCGGCATCTGGTCGAAGAAGGCCGTCGACGAGGCCAGCCGTTTCGGCCACGTCAACGTCGCGGCCAGCGCCAAGGCCTACGACTACCAGGCCATTCCCGGGCAGAACGAATGGCAGTTGAGCCAGAACGCTGCCTATGTCCACTACGCTTCCAACGAGACCATCGGCGGCCTGCAGTTCGACTGGGTGCCGCAGACCGGTGACGTGCCGCTGGTGGTGGACATGTCCTCGGACATCCTCTCGCGCAGCATCGACGTCTCGCAGTTCGGCCTGATCTATGCCGGCGCGCAGAAGAACATCGGCCCCAGCGGCCTGGTGGTGGTGATCGTGCGCGAAGACCTGCTCGGCCATGCCCGCAGCAGCTGCCCGACCATGCTCGACTACAAGATCTCGGCCGACAACGGCTCGATGTACAACACCCCGGCGAGCTACTCCTGGTACCTCTCCGGCCTGGTCTTCGAGTGGCTCAAGGAGCAGGGCGGCGTCGAGGCCATGGAAGCGCGCAACCGGGCGAAGAAGGACCGTCTCTACGGCTTCATCGATGCCAGCGCCTTCTACAGCAACCCGATCAGCACCAGCGCCCGGTCGTGGATGAACGTGCCGTTCCGCCTGGCCGACGAGCGCCTGGACAAGACCTTCCTGGCGGGCGCCGACGCCCGTGGCCTGCTCAACCTCAAGGGGCACCGTTCGGTGGGCGGCATGCGCGCGTCGATCTACAACGCCCTGGGGATGGATGCGGTCGAGGCACTGATCGCCTACATGAGTGAATTCGAGAAGGAGCACGCCTGATGTCCGAGCAGGAACTCAAGGCGCTGCGGGTCCGCATCGACAGCCTCGACGAGAAAATCCTCGAGCTGATCAGCGAGCGCGCCCGCTGCGCCCAGGAAGTGGCGCGGGTCAAGACCGCGACCCTGGCCGAAGGCGAGAAGCCGGTCTTCTACCGGCCCGAGCGCGAGGCCCAGGTGCTCAAGCGGGTCATGGAACGTAACCGTGGCCCGCTGGGCAACGAAGAGATGGCCCGGTTGTTCCGCGAGATCATGTCGTCCTGCCTGGCCTTGGAAGAACCGCTCAAGGTCGCCTACCTCGGCCCCGAAGGCACCTTCACCCAGGCCGCGGCCATGAAGCACTTCGGCCACGCCGTGGTCAGCCGGCCCATGGCGGCCATCGACGAAGTGTTCCGCGAAGTGGCGGCCGGTGCCGTCAACTTCGGCGTGGTGCCGGTGGAGAACTCCACCGAAGGCGCCGTGAGCCACACCCTGGACAGCTTCCTCGAACACGACATGGTCATCTGTGGCGAAGTCGAGCTGCGCATCCACCATCACCTGCTGGTGGGCGAGAACACCAAGACCAACAGCATCACCCGCATCTACTCCCACGCCCAGTCCCTGGCCCAGTGCCGCAAGTGGCTGGACGCGCATTACCCGAACGTCGAGCGTATCGCCGTGTCGAGCAATGCCGAAGCGGCCAAGCGGGTCAAGGGCGAGTGGAACTCGGCGGCGATCGCCGGCGACATGGCGGCCAACCTGTATGGTCTGGAACGCCTGGCCGAGAAGATCGAGGACCGTCCGGACAACTCCACGCGGTTCCTGATGATCGGCAACCAGGAAGTGCCCCCGACCGGCGACGACAAGACCTCGATCATCGTCTCCATGAGCAACAAGCCTGGGGCCTTGCACGAGCTGCTGGTGCCGTTCCACCAGAACGACATCGACCTGACCCGCATCGAGACCCGGCCTTCGCGCAGCGGCAAGTGGACCTACGTGTTCTTCATCGACTTCGTCGGCCACCACCGCGACCCGCTGATCAAGGCCGTACTGGAGCAGATCAGCCAGGAAGCCGTAGGGTTGAAGGTGCTGGGGTCGTATCCGAAGGCGGTGCTTTGAGCCGTTGACATTCAGAGGCTGTGAGGTCGCTGTGCGGCCTATCGCGGCACAGGGGCCGCTCCCACAGAGTGATTGCGTCCATCTTCTAGAAGGGTGCCGCGGACTCGACCTGTAGGAGCGGCCCCTGCCGGATCGCCGGACCGGCCGCGATAGGCCGCAACGCGGCCCCAAACGCCCCACACCCGCACTACACAGGGCTCAAGCTTGTGGTTGAAGCACTATCCAACACCGCCACCCCGCCCATCGACCGCCTGGTGGTCATCGGCCTCGGCCTGATCGGCGGCTCTTTCGCCAAGGGCATCCGCCAGAGCGGTCTGTGCCGCGAAGTGGTCGGCGTCGACCTCGACCCGCGTTCGCGACAGAAGGCCGTCGAACTGGGCGTGGTCGACCGCTGCGAGGACGACCTGGCCGCGGCCTGCGTCGGTGCCGACGTGATCCAGCTCGCCGTGCCGATCCTGGCCATGGAAACCCTCCTGGCCAAGCTCGCCGCCCTCGACCTGGGTGCAGCCGTGCTCACCGACGCCGGCAGCGCCAAGGGCAACGTGGTCCGCGCCGCACGTGCCGTACTGGGCGATCGCCTGTCACGCTTCGTGCCCGGGCACCCGATCGCCGGGTCCGAGCAGAGCGGCGTGGAGGCCTCCAACGCCGAGCTGTATCGCCGTCACAAGGTAATCCTCACGCCGCTGCCGGAAACCGACGCCGACGCCCTGGCTGTCGTGGACCGCCTCTGGCGCGCCCTCGAAGCCGACGTCGAGCACATGGCTGTGGAGCGCCACGACGAAGTCCTGGCCGCCACCAGCCACCTGCCTCACCTGCTGGCCTTCGGCCTGGTGGACTCGCTGGCCAAGCGCGACGAAAACCTGGAAATCTTCCGCTACGCTGCGGGAGGTTTCCGCGACTTCACCCGGATCGCCGGCAGCGATCCGACCATGTGGCACGATATCTTCCTCGCCAACCGCGAGGCCGTGCTACGCACGCTGGACACGTATCGCAGTGACCTCGACGCCTTGCGCGACGCGGTCGATTCAGGGGACGGGCACCAGTTGCTGGGGGTATTCACCCGCGCACAGGTGGCCCGCGAGCACTTCAGCACAATCCTGGCCCGCCGGGCCTATGTGGACGCTATGAACGCCAACGACTTGATTTTCCTGGCCCAACCGGGTGGCCGCCTGAACGGACGGATCCGCGTTCCGGGCGACAAATCGATTTCCCACCGCTCGATCATGCTGGGCTCGCTGGCCGAAGGCACGACCGAAGTCGAAGGGTTCCTCGAGGGCGAGGACGCCCTGGCCACGTTGCAAGCCTTCCGCGACATGGGCGTGGTCATCGAAGGCCCCAGCCAGGGGCGTGTGACCATTCACGGTGTCGGCCTGCACGGCCTGAAGCCACCACCAGGGCCGATCTACCTGGGCAACTCGGGCACCTCGATGCGCCTGCTGTCCGGCCTGCTGGCCGCGCAACCGTTCGACGTGACCATGACCGGCGATGCGTCGCTGTCCAAGCGTCCGATGAACCGCGTCGCCAACCCGCTGCGTGAGATGGGCGCGGTGATCGAGACCGGCCCGGACGGGCGTCCGCCGCTGACCATCCGTGGCGGGCAGCCGCTCAAGGCGCTCGACTACACGCTGCCGATGGCCAGCGCCCAGGTCAAATCCTGCCTGCTGCTGGCCGGCCTGTACGCCGAAGGCGTCACCACCGTGACCGAGCCCGCACCGACCCGCGACCATACCGAGCGCATGCTGCGCGGCTTCGGCTACACCGTGGAATCCAATGGTCCGGTGGCCTCGCTGCGCGCCGGGGGCACGCTGACCGCCACCCGCATCGAAGTACCGGCCGACATCTCCTCGGCGGCGTTCTTCCTGGTGGCGGCGTCGATGGCCGAAGGCTCGGAGCTGGTGCTCGAGCACGTCGGCATCAACCCGACCCGCACCGGTGTCATCGACATCCTGCGCCTGATGGGCGGCGACATCACCCTGGAAAACCAGCGTGAAGTCGGCGGCGAGCCGGTGGCCGACCTGCGCGTGCGTGGCGCGCGTCTGAAAGGCATCGACATTCCGGAGCACCTCGTGCCCCTGGCGATCGACGAATTCCCCGTGCTGTTCGTCGCCGCGGCCTGCGCCGAAGGCCGTACCGTGCTGCGCGGCGCCGAAGAGCTGCGGGTCAAGGAATCCGACCGCATCCAGGTCATGGCCGACGGCCTCAAGGTCCTGGGCGTGCAGTGCGAACCGACGCCCGATGGCATCGTCATCGACGGTGGCCCGATCGGCGGCGGCGAAGTGCACGGTCACGGTGACCACCGTATCGCCATGGCCTTTAGCGTCGCCTCGCTGCGCGCCAGCGCGCCGATCCGCATCCATGACTGCGCCAACGTCGCGACCTCGTTCCCCAACTTCCTCGCCCTGTGCGCGCAGGTCGGCATCCGTGTGGCAGAAGAGGGCAAGTCGTGAGCACCTTGGCACCGGTCATCACCATCGACGGGCCGAGCGGCTCGGGCAAGGGCACCGTGGCGGGCCTGCTGGCGCGCGAACTGGGCTGGCGACTGCTGGATTCCGGCGCGCTGTACCGTCTGCTGGCGTTCAACGCCAGCAATCACGGCGTGGACCTGACCAACGAAGAACTGCTCAAGGCGCTGGCCGCTCATCTGGACGTGCAGTTCATCGCCGCCGAACCCGGTAAACTCCAGCAGATCATTCTCGAAGGCGAAGACGTCAGCAACGTCATCCGTACCGAAACCGTCGGTGCCGGCGCCTCCCTGGTTGCCTCGCTGCCGGCGGTACGCGAAGCCTTGCTGCAGCGTCAGCGCGCGTTTCGCGAGGCCCCTGGGCTGATCGCCGACGGGCGGGACATGGGCACCGTGGTGTTCCCCGACGCGCCGCTGAAGGTCTTCCTGACCGCCAGCGCGGAGGAACGCGCACGTCGTCGTTTCCTGCAGTTGAAGGGGAAGGGCGAAGCTGTTAGTCTGTCGAGTCTGCTAGAAGAGATACAGGCACGCGATGAGCGTGATACCCAGCGTGCAGTGGCCCCGCTCAAGCCGGCGGCCGATGCCATCCAGCTGGACTCGACCGAGTTGTCCATCGAGCAGGTGTTGCAACGGATCAGAAGCGAGCTCGCCCAGCGCGATCTGCTCTGATCATCAGGAATGGCAGGCAGGGGCTCCAGTCACTGTCCTGTCGGCCTTCCTTTACATGAACGAAACCCACATTGTCTGGAATGTGGCTGATGGGCGTCTGTCTCGCCCTAATCTACAGGAATTAAAATGAGCGAAAGCTTTGCAGAACTCTTTGAAGAAAGCCTGAAAACCCTCAATCTTCAGCCGGGTGCGATCATCACCGGTATCGTTGTCGACATCGACGGCGACTGGGTTACCGTACACGCTGGCCTGAAGTCCGAGGGCGTCATCCCGCTCGAGCAGTTCTACAACGAAGCTGGCGAGCTGACCATCAAGGTCGGTGACGAAGTTCACGTTGCGCTGGACGCGGTCGAAGACGGCTTTGGCGAAACCAAGCTGTCCCGTGAAAAAGCCAAGCGCGCCGAGTGCTGGATCGTTCTGGAAGCTGCTTTCGCTGCCGAAGAAGTCGTCAAGGGCGTTATCAACGGTAAGGTTAAGGGCGGCTTCACGGTCGACGTTAACGGCATCCGTGCGTTCCTGCCGGGCTCCCTGGTTGATGTCCGCCCAGTGCGCGACACCACCCACCTCGAAGGCAAAGAGCTGGAATTCAAGGTCATCAAGCTGGACCAGAAGCGCAACAACGTTGTCGTTTCCCGTCGCAGCGTCCTGGAAGCCGAGAACAGTGCAGAGCGCGAAGCGCTGCTGGAATCGCTGCAGGAAGGCCAGCAGGTCAAGGGTATCGTCAAGAACCTCACCGACTACGGCGCCTTCGTGGACCTGGGCGGCGTGGACGGCCTGCTGCACATCACCGACATGGCCTGGAAGCGTATCAAGCACCCGTCCGAGATCGTCAACGTTGGCGACGAGATCGACGTCAAGGTCCTGAAGTACGATCGCGAGCGTAACCGTGTTTCCCTGGGCCTGAAGCAACTGGGCGAAGACCCATGGGTTGCTATCAAGGCACGTTACCCAGAAGGTACCCGCGTCACCGCACGCGTCACCAACCTGACCGACTACGGCTGCTTCGCTGAGCTGGAAGAAGGCGTTGAAGGCCTGGTGCACGTGTCCGAAATGGACTGGACCAACAAGAACATCCACCCGTCGAAAGTCGTTCAGGTTGGCGACGAAGTGGAAGTCATGGTTCTGGACATCGACGAAGAGCGTCGTCGCATCTCCCTGGGCATCAAGCAGTGCAAGTCGAACCCAT
>Ga0308168_1000205_pt1 | contig 89922 bp, 89 predicted proteins | sample PhyCR2_FD_202133 | JGI IMG/M metagenome (GOLD analysis project Ga0308168, IMG submission 202133) | Phyllosphere microbial communities from UC Gill Tract Community Farm, Albany, California, United States - DLSLRC.R2 | ecosystem: Host-associated > Plants > Phyllosphere > Unclassified | place: USA...
GGTTGTTCAACAGCAGCCATACCACCCAGGATCTCACCTTTGAAGATCCATACCTTAACGCCGATTACACCATAAGTGGTGTGCGCTTCAGAGGTGTTGTAGTCAATGTCAGCACGCAGAGTGTGCAGCGGTACACGACCTTCACGGTACCATTCGGTACGTGCGATCTCAGCACCGCCCAGACGGCCGCTAACTTCAACTTTGATACCTTTAGCGCCCAGACGCATTGCGTTCTGTACAGCACGCTTCATCGCACGACGGAACATCACACGACGCTCCAGCTGTGAAGTGATGCTGTCAGCAACCAGTTTTGCGTCCAGTTCCGGTTTACGGACTTCGGCGATATTGATCTGTGCAGGAACGCCAGCGATGTTCGCTACGACCGTGCGCAGTTTTTCAACGTCTTCACCTTTTTTACCGATAACGATACCCGGGCGAGCGGTGTGAATGGTCACACGGATGCTCTTAGCCGGACGCTCGATAACGATGCGAGATACAGACGCTTTTGCCAGTTCTTTGTTCAGGAACTGACGTACTTTAAAGTCGCTGTCCAGGTTGTCAGCGAATTCTTTGGTGTTCGCAAACCAGGTAGAGTTCCATGGTTTTACAATACCCAGGCGAATACCATTAGGATGTACTTTCTGACCCATTGCTAGTCTCCAGAGTCTCAGCGATCGGACACAACCACAGTAATGTGGCTGGTGCGCTTCAGGATGCGATCTGCACGACCTTTTGCACGCGGCATAATGCGCTTCATGCTTGGGCCTTCGTCTACGAAAATTTTCGCAACTTTCAGATCGTCGATATCAGCGCCATCGTTGTGTTCGGCGTTAGCAATGGCAGATTCCAGGACTTTCTTAACCAGTACAGCCGCTTTCTTGTTGGTGTAAGTCAGAATATCCAGAGCCTGCGACACTTTCTTACCGCGAATCAGGTCAGCAACAAGGCGAACCTTCTGAGCAGAAGAACGAGCATGGCGATGTTGAGCAATAGTTTCCATCTCTTCCTCCTACTTATTTCTTCTTGGCTTTCTTATCAGCAGCGTGGCCGCGATAAGTACGTGTCGGTGCAAATTCACCCAGCTTGTGGCCGACCATTTCGTCGGAAACAAAGACAGGAACGTGCTGACGACCATTATGGACAGCGATGGTCAAACCGATCATGTTAGGGAAGATCGTTGAACGACGGGACCAAGTGCGCAGGGGCTTCTTGTCACCGCTTTCCACCGCTTTCTCTACCTTCTTCAGCAAGTGCAGGTCAATAAAAGGACCTTTCTTGAGAGAACGTGGCATGGCTTATCCTCTAAAATTATTTGCTACGGCGACGTACGATAAATTTATCAGTACGCTTGTTGCTACGGGTCTTCTTACCTTTGGTCTGAACGCCCCACGGAGTTACCGGGTGCTTACCAAAGTTACGACCTTCACCACCACCGTGCGGGTGATCTACTGGGTTCATCGCGGTACCGCGAACGGTCGGACGAACACCACGCCAACGAGTTGCACCAGCTTTACCCAGCACGCGCAGCATATGCTCAGCGTTGCCGACTTCGCCCAGGGTTGCGCGGCAATCAGCTTCGATTTTACGCATTTCGCCTGAACGCAGACGCAGGGTAACGTAGGAGCCTTCACGCGCAACGATCTGCACGTAAGCGCCAGCAGAGCGAGCGATCTGACCGCCTTTGCCCGGCTTCATTTCTACGTTGTGTACAGTAGAACCCACCGGGATGTTACGCATCGGCAGGGTGTTACCTGCTTTGATCGCAGCATCAACGCCAGACTGAATCTGGTCGCCGGCTTTCAGGCCTTTAGGGGCCAGGATATAACGGCGCTCGCCGTCTTTGTACAGAACCAGTGCGATGTTCGCAGAACGGTTCGGATCGTACTCAAGACGCTCAACAACTGCCGGGATACCATCTTTGTTGCGTTTGAAGTCAACAATACGGTAAGCCTGCTTGTGACCACCACCGATATGACGGGTAGTGATACGACCATTGTTGTTACGACCACCGGATTTGCTGTTTTTTTCAACCAGCGCGGCAAAAGGCTTGCCTTTGTGCAGCTCAGGGTTCACCACTTTAACAACGTGACGACGACCCGGAGATGTCGGTTTACATTTAACAACTGCCATTGTCTTTCTCCTCCGACTTACTCAGCGCCGCCGACGAAGTCCAGGTTCTGGCCTTCTTTCAGGGTGACGTAAGCTTTTTTCCAGTCGCTACGACGACCGATACGCTGTCCGTGACGCTTAACTTTACCCTTAACAACCAGGGTGTTTACGTCTTTCACTTCTACTTCGAACAGTTTCTCAACAGCAGCAACGATCTCTGCTTTGGTCGCGTCTTTGGCAACTTTGAGAACGATGGTATTGGTTTTTTCCATCGCGGTTGATGCTTTTTCAGATACGTGCGGCGCGCGCAGTACTTTCAGCAGACGTTCTTCACGGATCATGCCAGCATCTCCTCAACTTGCTTAACTGCTTCTGCAGTCATAACGACTTTGTCGAAGGCGATCAGGCTAACTGGGTCGATACCCGCTGCATCACGCACGTCAACCTTGTACAGGTTACGCGCAGCCAGGAACAGATTCTCATCCAGTTCACCGGTGATGATCAGCACGTCTTCCAGCGCCATGTCTTTCAGTTTCTGTACCAGCAGCTTAGTTTTAGGCGCTTCAACAGAGAACGACTCGACAACGATCAGACGGTCCTGACGTACCAGCTCGGACAGGATGCTTTTCAGCGCGCCGCGGTACATCTTTTTGTTAACTTTTTGACTGTGGTCCTGTGGACGCGCAGCGAAGGTCACGCCACCTGAACGCCAGATCGGGCTCTTGATAGAACCTGAACGCGCACGGCCGGTGCCTTTCTGACGCCATGGCTTTTTGCCTGAACCAGTTACTTCAGCACGAGTTTTCTGCGCGCGAGTACCCTGACGAGCACCTGCAGCGTAAGCAACAACAACCTGGTGAACCAGCGCTTCGTTGAAATCACGACCGAAGGTAGTTTCGGAAACAGTCAGCGCGCTCTGCGCGTCTTTCAGTACTAATTCCATTGCTATCCCCTTACGCCTTCACAGCTGGTTTAACAATCAGGTCGCTGCCGGTTGCACCCGGGACAGCACCTTTGACCAGCAGCAGGTTGCGCTCAGCGTCAACACGTACTACTTCCAGGCTCTGAACGGTTACGCGCTCATTACCCAGCTGACCAGCCATTTTCTTGCCTTTGAACACTTTGCCCGGAGTCTGGTTCTGACCGATAGAACCCGGAACGCGGTGAGACAAGGAGTTACCGTGTGTAGCGTCCTGGGTACGGAAGTTCCAGCGCTTAACGGTACCTGCGAAACCTTTACCTTTAGAGGTACCGGTAACGTCTACTTTTTTAACGTCAGCGAAAATTTCAACACTGATGCTCTGGCCAACAGAGTATTCTTCACCTTCGGTGCGGAATTCCCACAGACCACGGCCAGCTTCAACGCCAGCTTTAGCAAAATGACCTGCTTCCGGCTTACCAACACGGTTTGCTTTTTTCGCACCGGTGGTAACCTGGATCGCCTGGTAACCATCGTTTTCCAGACCTTTGACCTGGGTAACGCGGTTTGCTTCAACTTCGATTACGGTTACTGGGATTGAAACGCCTTCTTCAGTGAAGATGCGCGTCATGCCCACTTTTTTACCGACTAAACCAATCATTGTATCAACCTCTCAATCGCTCGATGACCTGATTAACCCAGGCTGATCTGCACGTCAACACCGGCAGCCAGATCCAGACGCATCAGAGCATCAACGGTTTTTTCAGTTGGCTCAACGATGTCTACCAGACGCTTGTGAGTGCGGATTTCGTACTGATCACGCGCATCTTTGTTAACGTGCGGAGAGATCAGAACGGTGAAGCGCTCTTTGCGAGTCGGCAGCGGGATCGGACCACGTACCTGCGCACCAGTGCGCTTGGCAGTCTCGACGATTTCCGCGGTTGATTGATCGATCAGGCGATGATCAAACGCTTTAAGACGGATACGGATTCTTTGGTTCGACATGAGACCAAGGCTCCAAACATTTTATAAACGAAAAAAATTACTACCCGCACCCATTACGATTGATGGGGGAGTGTAATCGTTCAGCATATAACTCCCCAATCGGGAGTATTGTCAGGCGATACACTAATCGCTATCGCCTGCGATTCTGCTCGAATCGCGCCACACCAATATCGGCAGGCCCGCGCATTATACGCAAATCTGTTCAGGAAGCAACCCATGCTGCGTTTTTAACCGCAAAAGCACGCTCCGGTAAAAAAGCCCGCACGGGGCGGGCTGCAATCAACAGGTGGAACGGCACGGCAAACGCTACTTATCGCCCTCTTCTTTCAGCTGGGCCTGCAGATAGTTTTGCAGACCCAGTTTCTGAATCAGGTCGAGCTCAGTTTCCAGCCAGTCGATATGGTGCTCTTCATCCGCCAGAATCTCGATCATCATGTCGCGGCTGACGTAATCATGAACTTTATCGGCGTACGCAATCGCTTCGCGTAAGTCTTTCGCCCCTTCCAGTTCGAGCGTCAGGTCCGACTGCAGCATTTCCGGTACGTCTTCACCAATGCGCAGCCGGCCGAGATCCTGCAGATTAGGAATGCCTTCGAGAAACAAAATGCGTTCGATGTACTTGTCCGCATGTTTCATTTCATCAATGGATTCATGGTATTCAACATCGTTGAGGCGGATTAAGCCCCAGTTTTTGAACATGCGCGCATGTAGAAAGTACTGGTTGATTGCAACCAGTTCATTTCCCAGCAATTTATTGAGGTGAGTAATGATTTTGCCGTCGCCCTTCATTGTGCTTCCTCCGCTTGCAGATAAATAGAGCGTAGATGCGGATAAAAAGAAGTCAAAAAAACGCGACAGTTTTTGGGGTTATTCAGGCGAAGCGGATGCGTAGTTACGCTATCTCTTTGTAAAGAGGCACGTTTTGCATTTCATCATCCATAATCTCGCGCGCCACGCGAATACACTTGCCGCACTGCTTGCCGATAGGCACCAGCTGGCGCAGTTGCTGAATCGATTTGGGTTGATAACGGCGGACAACTTCACGCAGGGTTCGGTCGCTTACGGCATTACACAGACAGACGTACATTTACAGCACACTCCAGTACAATTTCTGATCAAAGTGTAAATGAGAATGGTTTTTATTTCAACGTAGCTTTTGTGTGGAATTAGGCGTGCCGGTCAATGCAAAGCAAAAAAAAAGAGCACCGAAGTGCTCTTTTTCATGCTGCGGTGGCAACCGGAGTTACCACCGTTATTAACGCAATTAAGCGAGAACTTCAGCAACAACGCCCGCGCCAACGGTACGGCCGCCTTCGCGGATTGCGAAACGCAGACCCTGGTCCATCGCGATTGGGTGGATCAGCTCAACGGTCATTTTGATGTTGTCGCCTGGCATTACCATCTCAACGCCTTCTGGCAGTTCGATGTTGCCGGTCACATCAGTAGTACGGAAGTAGAACTGTGGACGGTAGCCTTTGAAGAACGGAGTATGACGGCCGCCTTCGTCTTTAGACAGTACGTACACTTCTGATACGAACTTGGTGTGTGGCTTGATGGTGCCTGGCTTAGCCAGAACCTGACCACGCTGGATCTCTTCACGCTTGATACCGCGCAGCAGAACACCACAGTTCTCGCCTGCCTGACCCTGGTCCAGCAGTTTGCGGAACATTTCAACACCGGTACAGGTAGACTTAGCAGTCGCTTTGATACCAACGATTTCTACTTCGTCGCCCACTTTCACGATGCCGCGCTCAACACGACCGGTAACAACGGTACCACGGCCAGAGATTGAGAATACGTCTTCGATTGGCAGCAGGAACGGCAGATCGATAGCACGTACTGGATCTGGAATGTAAGTATCCAGGTGACCAGCCAGCTCAACGACTTTCGCTTCCCACTCAGCGTCGCCTTCCAGCGCTTTCAGCGCAGAACCGCGTACGATTGGGGTATCGTCGCCTGGGAAGTCGTACTGAGACAGCAGATCGCGAACTTCCATCTCAACCAGTTCCAGCAGCTCTTCGTCATCAACCATGTCGCACTTGTTCAGGAACACGATGATGTAAGGAACGCCAACCTGACGACCCAGCAGGATGTGCTCACGGGTCTGAGGCATTGGGCCATCAGTCGCAGCAACAACCAGGATCGCGCCGTCCATCTGCGCAGCACCGGTGATCATGTTTTTCACATAGTCGGCGTGGCCTGGGCAGTCAACGTGTGCGTAGTGACGGGTCGGGGTTTCATATTCAACGTGAGAGGTGTTGATGGTGATACCACGAGCCTTCTCTTCTGGCGCGTTATCGATCTGATCGAATGCACGAGCCTGGCCGCCGTAGGTTTTAGCCAGAACGGTGGTGATGGCTGCAGTCAGGGTGGTTTTACCGTGGTCAACGTGACCGATGGTGCCCACGTTTACGTGCAGTTTGTTACGTTGAAATTGCTCTTTCGCCATGGCGATAATCCTTACGTTATGCCTTCATCAGTGATGAAGGCATCAGTTCACAATTTTTAAACCGTAGCCTTATTTGCTACGAGCTTCAATAACGGCCTGAGCGACGTTGTTCGGCGCATCATCGTACTTCAGGAACTCCATGGAGTAAGAAGCACGGCCTTTGGTCAGAGAACGCAACTGAGTCGCGTATCCGAACATTTCAGACAGCGGAACTTCAGCGTGAATCTGAACGCCAGTCGCGTTAGATTCCTGACCTTTCAGCATACCACGACGGCGGCTCAGGTCACCGATAACGTCACCGGTGTTCTCTTCTGGGGTTTCTACTTCAACCTTCATGATTGGCTCAAGCAGAACCGGCTGTGCTTTCTTAAAGCCATCTTTGAAGGCGATAGAAGCGGCCAGTTTAAACGCCAGCTCAGAGGAGTCAACGTCATGGTAAGAACCGAAGTGCAGACGCACGCCCAGATCAACTACCGGGTAACCGGCCAGTGGACCAGACTTCAGCTGCTCCTGGATACCTTTATCAACCGCAGGGATGTATTCACCAGGAATCACACCACCTTTGATATCGTTGACAAACTCGTAGCCTTTCGGATTCGAACCCGGCTCCAGTGGGTACATGTCGATAACAACATGACCGTACTGACCACGACCACCAGACTGCTTGGCGTGTTTACCTTCGATATCGGTAACTTTAGAGCGAATCGCTTCGCGGTAAGCAACCTGAGGTTTACCGACGTTCGCTTCAACGTTGAATTCACGCTTCATGCGGTCAACGATGATGTCGAGGTGCAGCTCACCCATACCAGCGATGATGGTCTGGTTAGACTCTTCGTCAGTCCATACGCGGAATGACGGGTCTTCTTTCGCCAGACGACCCAGAGCCAGACCCATTTTTTCCTGGTCAGCTTTGGTTTTCGGCTCAACGGCGATAGAAATTACCGGCTCAGGGAATTCCATACGCTCCAGAATGATCGGGTTAGAGGGATCACACAGGGTATCACCGGTGATCACGTCTTTCAGACCGATTGCTGCAGCGATGTCGCCTGCGCGAACTTCGCTGATCTCTTCACGTTTGTTGGCGTGCATCTGAACGATACGACCGAAACGCTCACGTGCAGATTTCACGGAGTTCAGTACGGTATCGCCCGAGTTAACCACACCCGAGTAAACGCGGAAGAAGGTCAGGTTACCTACGAACGGGTCGTTGGCAATTTTGAACGCCAGCGCAGAGAACGGCTCGTCGTCAGTTGCGTGACGCTCAGCCGGGGTATCTTTACCGTCGTCCAGGATACCGTTGATCGCCGGAACGTCAGTTGGTGCTGGCAGATATTCAACGACTGCATCCAGCATCGCCTGAACACCTTTGTTCTTAAATGCAGAACCACAGGTCACGAGGATGATCTCGTTGTTCAGTACGCGCTTACGCAGAGCAGATTTGATCTCTTCTTCAGACAGTTCTTCACCGCTAAAGAATTTCTCCATCAGCTCTTCAGAAGCTTCAGCAGCTGCTTCAATCAGCTTGCCACGCCACTCTTCAGCCAGTTCCTGCAACTCAGCACGGATATCTTCGTAAACGAAGGTAGTGCCCTGATCGGCGTCGTTCCAGTTGATCTCTTTCATCTTGATCAGGTCAACAACACCGGTGAAGTTCTCTTCTGCGCCGATAGCCAGCTGCAGTGGAACCGGAGTTGCGCCCAGACGTGATTCGATCTGACCAACTACTTTCAGGAAGTTCGCACCCATACGGTCCATTTTGTTAACGAACGCGATACGTGGAACTTTATATTTGTTTGCCTGACGCCATACGGTTTCAGACTGCGGCTGCACGCCACCTACTGCACAGTAAACCATTACTGCGCCGTCGAGCACACGCATAGAACGTTCTACTTCGATGGTGAAGTCAACGTGTCCCGGGGTGTCGATGATGTTGATGCGGTGCGGCTCAAACTGCTTCGCCATACCTGACCAGAACGCAGTGGTCGCTGCAGAGGTGATGGTAATACCACGCTCCTGCTCCTGCGCCATCCAGTCCATGGTTGCAGCGCCATCATGCACTTCACCGATTTTGTGGTTAACACCGGTGTAGAACAGGATACGCTCGGTGGTAGTGGTTTTACCGGCGTCAATGTGTGCGCTGATACCGATGTTACGGTAGCGCGCAATGGGTGTTGTACGAGCCATTTGATTCCTCTGATTCTCGGACGTTCAATGTAAGTCGACCCCAGCGGGTTGGCTGAATGAGCGCCCGCTGGTTTAACAACAACTACGTGGCGATTACCAGCGGTAGTGTGCGAACGCCTTGTTGGCTTCAGCCATACGGTGAACGTCTTCACGTTTCTTCACTGCAGTACCTTTGTTTTCTGCAGCGTCAGAAAGTTCGTTCGCCAGGCGGAGAGCCATCGATTTATCACCGCGTTTACGAGCAGCTTCTACGATCCAACGCATTGCCAGGGCATTACGACGAACCGGACGGACTTCAACTGGAACCTGGTAGGTTGAACCACCAACGCGACGTGACTTAACTTCGACAGTCGGACGTACGTTTTCGAGTGCAACTTCGAAAGCTTCCAGACCATCTTTACCAGCACGTTGAGCCAGGGTATCAAGTGCGGTATAGACGATTGATTCAGCAGTAGATTTTTTACCATCTACCATCAGGATATTTACAAATTTAGCCAGCAGCTCTGATCCGAACTTAGGATCCGGCAGAATTTTACGCTGACCAATGACGCGACGACGTGGCATGGAAATACTCCGTTGTTAATTCAGGATTGTCCAAAACTCTACGAGTTTATTTTGACATTAAAGTTAAAACGTTTGGCCTTACTTAACGGAGAACCATTAAGCCTTTGGCTTCTTCACGCCGTACTTGGAGCGAGCCTGCTTACGGTCTTTAACACCTGAGCAGTCCAGCGCGCCACGAACGGTGTGGTAACGCACACCTGGCAGGTCTTTTACACGACCGCCACGGATCAGGATCACGGAGTGCTCCTGCAGGTTATGACCTTCACCGCCGATGTAGGAGGTGACTTCAAAACCGTTAGTCAAACGCACACGGCAGACTTTACGCAGTGCGGAGTTTGGTTTTTTCGGGGTAGTGGTGTAAACACGAGTACAAACACCACGTTTTTGCGGGCAAGCTTCCAGCGCCGGCACGTTGCTTTTAGCAACCTGACGAACGCGTGGTTTGCGAACCAGCTGGTTAACTGTTGCCATTAAATAGCTCCTGGATTTAGCTTTTGCTTCGTAAACACGTAATAAATCGCCTCGTATTACTACGAGGAGGCAGAATTTTAGGGCTGTGCCCATAGGGTGTCAAGAAATAACCAGGTTTTACCCTTCACCAGGCCACTTGTTGTGGATGCTTCGTCGTCAGCGTAACGAAACCAGTATAGTTCAGACGCGACACATTGGTCGAAATTTGCGCAGTCAGCCCGCGCGCCATCACGTCTTCTTCTAATACCCACAGCGTGGCAGGCGACGCCAGCAGCTGCTGCAGCTTCTGACTGCCTGCCAGCGCGGCCGTCACACCATCCTGTAACAGCAGCACGTCATCGCCCTCCTGTAACAGCAGCAGCAGGCTATCGAAATCGCATTGCCAGGGAGAGTGCAGCAGGGTGTAGAGCATGGTCAGTTCTCAGAAACGGAGGATACGGTCATAAGTTGCCAGCGTCTGGCGCAGCGCGGCAGGTTCCAGCAGCTGCGCATCCAGCACGCGCGCTGCCGTGAGACTCTGGCCACGTGCCAGCAGAGACGCCTGACAGATATAGCAGCGTTCGATGTCGTATAGCGCCAGCACGCCAAAGGTCGCAATATAGTCACGCGCCAGAATCTGCGCCGGCTGCTGATCGCGGTTGAGCTGCAGCACGCCGTCGCCAATAAAGAACAGGCCGATATCCTCACTCAGCGCGCCGGTCGCCAGCACAGCATCCAGCCCTTCCCGGCCAGCACTGCTGCCGTGCGGAGCCTGCGTAAACAGAAACGCCACACGGTTCATCAGAACTGCACCAGTCGATCGCAGCTCAGGGCGGCTTCCGCCAGCGCGCCCAGGCCGCTAAGGGTAAATCCGGGCTGCAGATTGCTGGCCGCCAGCTGCAGGCGCGCTGCCTCCTGCGCATCGGTCACGCCGCGCCGCAACGCGGCTGCCACACAGATATTCAGCGCCGCGCCACTGTCGTCGCGCAGCTGCTGCCAGGCGCGCACCATGTCCACTTCATCGCTGGCCGGCGCGCTGAGCTGGTTAGCATTCAGCACGCCCTCGCGGTAAAAGAACACGCTTTCCAGCTGATGTCCCTGTGCCAGCAGCGCACGGGCAAACAGCAGCGCGCTACTGGCGTGCTGTGTGCCGTAAGCCGGCCCGGTCACCAGCAGCGTGTAGCGCATTAGCGATCCTGCCCCTGCAGATCGCCACTCTTAAACTGGCGGATATACAGATACACGGTGTGCTTAGAAATATTGAGGCGATCGGCCACCTGGTTAATGGCGTCCTTAATATCGAAAATGCCCTTCTCGTACAGATTGAGGACGATCTGGCGATTCTTGGCGTTATTCGACACGTTGCGGTCGGCGCTCACCTCTTCAATAGTGAACTCCAGCGTCTGGGTGACCAGATCCTCTACCGAGCTGGCAAAGTTGACGTTGGAATCCACCTGCTGCGTTTCCGGCGGCATGAAAGTCGACATAATCTGCGAAAACGGTACGTCCAGGTTCATATTGATGCACAGCAGGCCAATCACCCGCTGCTGCCGGTTACGAATCGCAATGGTTACCGACTTCATCAGTACACCACTTTTGGCCCGCGTGAAGTAGGCGCGCGACACATTGCTCTCCGCGCCGTGCATATCATGCAGCATGCGCAGCGCCAGATCGGTAATCGGGGAACCCACTTTGCGGCCGGTATGTTCGCCGTTGGCGATACGCACGGCGGAGCATTTAAGATCTTCCAGCGAGTGCAGCACGATTTCGCAGTGCGAGCCAATCAGCATCGCCAGACCGTCGACCACCGCTTCGTAGGATTTAAGAATATCGTAGTCTGCTTGTTCGAACGGACGCTGCTCCAGTAAATCGAAGTCAGTCAGTTCGCCGGGATTGAATGGATTAGACATCGAAGACATTACCCTAAATGGCTGGAGCCTGTCTCGACAGCATTGGGGCAGACTCATCTTATGATCATTGTGCAGGCGCTAGTCTGGCAAATGTCGCCGTTTTTAGCCAGAGCTTTACTCATCGCGCCGCAAATTCAGGATGAGCGAAAACAAAACCGCCGCCCGAAGGCGGCGGTGCAAGTCAGCTTACTGCGCTTTCTTGTCAGCAGCGGCCGGAGCCTGCGCTTTCTCATCGGCTTTCGGCGCCGGCTTGATGTCGAGCAGTTCAACATCGAACACCAGCGTTGAGTTGGCCGGAATACCCGGCACGCCGTTTTTGCCGTAAGCCAGGTTCGGTGGGATCACCAGCTTGATCTTACCGCCTTTCTTCACGTGCTTCAGACCTTCGGTCCAGCCCGGGATTACGCCGTCCAGACGGAACGACAGCGGCTCGCCGCGCGTGTAAGAGTTGTCGAACTCAGTGCCGTCAATCAGCGTACCTTTGTAGTTAACCACCACGGTATCGCTGTCTTTCGGGGTTTCACCGCTGCCCTCTTTCTCTACCTGATACAGCAGGCCAGATTCGGTTTTCTTCACGCCCTTCTCTTTGGCGAACTTGTCCGCGTAAGCGGTGCCTTTGTCGGCATTCTCTTTCGCGTCTTTTTCCATCTTCGCCTGAGCGGCCCCTTTCACGCGGCCTTCAAACGCCTGCAGCGTCTGCTCAATCTCTTCGTCAGACAGCTTGCTCTTGCCGCCAAACGCATCCTGAACACCGGCAATCAGCTGGTCTTTGTCCAGTTTGATACCCAGTTTCTCCTGCTCCTTCAGAGAGTTGTCCATGTAGCGACCCAGGGAGGCGCCCAGCGCATAGGCTGACTGCTGGTCTTCGTTTTTGAAGGCAGCATTTTTCGGCGCCTGTGGCGCAGCCTGCGCTGCGTCAGCCGGTGCCGCAGTGGTTTCTGCTGCCATTGCCAGCGGTGCATTCAGCGCGACGGCCATGGTGGTAGCTAACAATGTGACTTTAAACAGTGATTTCATCCTTTCTCCAAAACCGAAGCTTCAAAACCTCGGGAATCATTGCGGACAGTGGCCCACACTATAACTTTACGTGGCAGTGGCGAACACTCCCAAAGTGTAATTACCCGGTCAACCTCCGACCTTTTTTGCTTCAGGAAGTTTCATCAGAGATATAGGCGCAACGCGGGAATTCAATGCATACGCCAGACCGAAGGTGAAATATCAGGTGATTCTGACACGAAAGACCGTAGAATCACGCCCGACAAGATCAACGCGCAGCACCGTGACAGGAGGAGTGATGATGCAACAACCAGAATGGGATCAACGCCTTGAGGCGCTGGAGAGCAAGCTGGCTTTCCAGGAACATACCATTGAGCAGCTCAATCAGACGGTGGTTCAGCACGAGCTGGAAATGAGTAAACTGCGTGAGCAGGTGCGTCTGCTGGTGGATAAAGTGAAGGCCGCCGCCCCGTCCATGGTCGCTTCGCAAGCGGAAGAGACCCCGCCGCCGCACTATTAATATCGCGTGCTTTGCTGCCCAATAAAAAGGCCACCCGCAGGTGGCCTTTTTACGCTTAGTGGTTGCAGCCGCAACCACCGTGGCCGCCGCAGCCGCCGTGACCGTGCTCATGATCGTGACCATGGTCGTGGTCGTGGTCATGATGATGGCCGTCAGCGCCATGAACGTGGCCGTGAGCGATCTCTTCTTCCGTGGCTTCACGGATAGCAACCACTTCCACATTGAAGTTCAGGTTCTGACCCGCCAGCATGTGGTTACCGTCAACCACCACGTGCTCATCTTCCACTTCGGTGATCTCGACCGGCACCGGGCCCTGGTCGGTTTCTGCCAGGAAGCGCATGCCAACCTGCAGCTCGTCAACGCCCATGAACACGTCTTTCGGTACACGCTGCACCAGGTTGTCATCGTACTGGCCGTACGCGTCGTTTGCCGGGATATGCACGTCAAACTTGTCGCCGACCGCGTGATTTTCCAGCGCTTTTTCCAGACCAGAAATCAGGGAACCATGACCGTGCAGATAATCCAACGGCGCACTCACCGGTGACTCGTCAACCAACACACCGTCTTCGGTACGAACCTGATACGCCAGGCTCACCACCAGGTCTTTTGCTACTTTCATGATATCTCCTAACCGTTGAGAACAAAGAATCCCGTCTCATTGGTCTATTCTCGCGTGCAATAACCAACCAGAAAGGTTCAGTACTGAGGATGCCAACAGTGCTGTTGGACCATACTGCTCAGCGTTAATGGCGCCGATTGTAGCGGAATTCAATACCGCTGTAAGGCTAAGCTTAAAAAAAGCTGCGCCATCGCGCTACTCCGGATGAAAAATGCCAATCACTTGCTCAGTGCTGCGAACCTGATCGCGCGCCTGCTTGTCCGCCTCACGCATCTGGTGGCCGCACTTCACGCACTCCACCACATCGACATTGTTTTCACGCCACATCGCCAGCGTGTCTTTCTCCTGACAGTGCGGACAAACCGCACCGGCAATAAAACGTTTACGCATAGTCTTTCCTGCCCGTTATCAGAACGGATACGTTAAGTGTAGCCTTACTCATCATCCCAGCCGTCAAACTGCCGTTTTTCATGCTGCATTTCACGCTGGAAAATGTCCTCCAGCTCGCGTCGCGCCTCACGCACGCGTGAAACCTGCACGCTGTCGTCGTGGCTCGGCACCAGCTCACGCAGCATGCGCATATCCAGCCGGCGGAAGTGCTGCTGCGCGCGCTGCGCCTGATGCGGATGCATACCCAGCGATATCAGCGCTTTGCGGCCTAACTCCAGCGCACTGGAGAAGGTTTCACGCGAGAACAGCGTGACGCCCGCCTGCAGCAGCTCATGCGCCTCGACACGACCGCGCGCCCGCGCCAGAATCTCCAGCTGCGGGAAGTGCTGCTGGCACAAGTGCACGATGGTCATCGAATCTTCCGGATCGTTACAGGTAATGACAATCGACTGCGCATTCTCCGCGCCGGCGGCACGCAGCAGCTCGAGCTCGGTGGCATCGCCATAGTAAACCTTGTAGCCATATTTGCGCATCAGGCTGACCGCCGAGATATCGCGCTCCAGCACGGTGATGCGCTTGTTGTTGGCCATCAGCAAACGCCCGACCACCTGACCAAAACGGCCAAAGCCCACCACAATCACCTGGGGCTGATCGTCCTCGACAAACGGCTTTTCGCCGTCCTCTTCCGGTTCGTTGAAGCGGCGCGCCAGAATCTTATCCACGCCCTGCATCAGCAGCGGCGTGGTCATCATCGACAGCGTCACCGTGACCAGCAGCAGCGGCAGCTGATCGCCGCTGAACAGTTTTGCCGACGACGCCGCCGAAAACAGCACGAAGGCGAATTCACCGCCCTGACTCAGCACGCCGGCAAACTGCAGACGCTCCGAACTGCGCAGACCATAAATGCGCGCCAGCACGTAGAGCACCAGCGTTTTCACCGCCACCAGCAGCACCACGCCGATCAGAATTTCGAGGATGTGGGTATAAAGCACGCCGAGGTTGAGCGCCATGCCCACCGAAATAAAGAACAGCCCGAGCAGCAGCCCTTTAAACGGTTCAATGGCCACTTCAAGTTCGTGGCGATACTCACTCTCTGCCAGCAGAATACCGGCGATAAACGTCCCCAGCGCCATCGACAGGCCCAGCGCATCCATAAACAGCGCGGAACCGAGCACCAGCAGCAGCGAGGCGGCGGTAAACACTTCCCGCACGCCGGACGCGGCGATGAAACGGAAAATCGGCCGCAGCAAATAGCGTCCGCCCACCAGCATACCGGCGAACGCCAGCACCTTCATGCCCACCTTGAGCCAGTCAACGTGGCCACTGTCGCTGCCGGCCAGCAGCGGTACCAGCGCCAGCGCCGGAATCACCGCCAGGTCCTGGAACAGCAGTACCGAGAAGCCCAGCTGGCCCGCTTCGCTGCGGTTCATGCCTTTGTCGCGCATCAGCTGCAGCGCCATGGCGGTCGAGGACATCGCCAGGCCAATACCGCCAATCACCGCGGCCTGCCAGCTGAAGTCGGTCAGCCACAGCAGCACGCCGAGAATCGCTGCCGAAACCAGCACCTGCGCGGCACCGACGCCAAAAATAGAGCGCCGCAGCGCCCACAGCTTGGCCGGGTTCAGCTCCAGCCCGATGATGAACATCAGGAACACCACGCCAAGCTCCGAGAAGTGCAGAATCTCGTCCACATCGCTGATGAAGCCCAGCCCCCACGGACCGATGGCGATACCGGCCAGCAGATAGCCCAGCACCGCACCAATGCCGAGCCGGGCGGCAATCGGCACCACCAGCACCGCCGCCACCAGATAAATCACGCCGGCGGTGAGTAACGTTTCGCCTTGCATCACACTCCTCCGTTCGGCAGCGGTGACGCCAGCCAGTCGCCATAGGCGCGCGCAAAATTGCGCAGCACCTCGGGTGTCTGACGACGCGCCCAGTAAATCACCATCGGCGTCAGCCAGTGCATGCGACACATCTGCGCCGTCAGCTCAAACGGTCGCATAATGTCGCTCATCGGGTAGCGATTGAGGCCGCTGTGGTGATACGCCGTCTCCGGCTCACCGGTGGTCACCACGCTGCGCCAGTATTTACCTTCCAGCGCATTACCGTCCTGGCCGCTGGCAAAGCCGCGCGACAGCACGCGATCCAGCCACTCTTTCAGCAGTGCCGGACAGCTATAGGTATAAAGTGGATGCTGAAACACCACGATTTGATGGTCGCGCAGCAGTTGCTGCTCGTAATGAATATCAATAAAGAAATCCGGATAGTGGGCGTATAAATCGTGCACCGTGACGTGGTCCAGTTCCATAGCCGACTGCAGCAAAACCCGATTAGCAATCGAATCCTGTGATTCCGGATGGGCGTAAAGCAGCAATATTTTGGGCGGCTGCGACATCGTTCCCCTCCAAAGCGTCGTCACCGCGGCGGAATTCCGCTACCATGCTCGACGCAACAAACATTATCGAATTATGTTGCCGATAAATTAACATATTCTGACGATACGGCGCTTATGATTGTCTTTTCCGCATTACAAATCCGTCGCGGCACTAATGTGCTGCTGGATAACGCAACGGCCACCATTAACCCGGGGCAAAAAGTCGGCCTGGTGGGTAAAAACGGCTGCGGTAAATCCACGCTGCTGTCACTGCTGAAGGGTGAAATCAGCAGCGATGCCGGCAACGTCACCTTTCCCGGCAACTGGGCGCTGGCGTGGGTGAATCAGGAAACCCCGGCGCTGAGTAAAGCCGCGCTGGAATATGTTATCGACGGCGACCGCGAATATCGTCAGCTCGAATCCGAATTAGCGGCAGCTAATGCGCGCGACGATGGCAACGCCATTGCGCTGCTGCACGGCAAGCTGGACGCTATTCAGGCGTGGAGCATACACGCACGCGCCGCCAGTCTGCTGCACGGATTGGGCTTCAGCCAGGAACAATTAATGCGGCCGGTGAGCGATTTCTCCGGCGGCTGGCGTATGCGTCTCAACCTTGCTCAGGCACTGGTATGCCGTTCCGACCTGCTGCTGCTCGATGAACCGACCAACCACCTCGATCTCGACGCGGTGATCTGGCTGGAGCGCTGGCTGAAGAGCTATACCGGCACGCTGATCCTGATCTCGCACGACCGCGACTTCCTCGACCCGGTGGTGGACAAAATCATCCATATCGAACAGCAGACGATGTTCGAATACACCGGCAACTACAGCTCGTTCGAGCGTCAGCGCGTAGCCAAACTGGCGCAGCAGCAGGCGCTGTACCAGAGCCAGCAGGAAAAAGTCACTCACCTGCAAAAGTACATCGATCGCTTCCGCGCGCAGGCCACCAAAGCCAAACAGGCGCAGAGCCGCATCAAGATGCTGGAGCGCATGGAGCTGATTGCCCCGGCGCACGTCGATAACCCGTTCAGCTTCAGCTTCCGCGCGCCGGAGAGTCTGCCTAACCCAATCCTGAAAATGGAGCAGGTTTCGGCGGGGTACGGTGAGCGCGTAATTCTGGATGCCATCAAACTCAACCTGGTGCCGGGTTCACGCATCGGCCTGCTGGGGCGTAACGGTGCCGGTAAATCCACGCTGATCAAACTGCTGGCGGGGGAGCTGGAGCCGCTGGCGGGTAAGGTGGGTCTGGCGAAAGGGATCAAGCTGGGTTACTTCGCGCAGCATCAGCTTGAGTATCTGCGCGCCGATGAGTCGCCGCTGCAGCATCTGGCGCGCATCGCCCCGAAAACGCTGGAGCAGCAGCTGCGTGACTACCTGGGCGGCTTTGGTTTTCAGGGCGACAAAGTCAGCGAAGCCACCGAGCGTTTCTCCGGCGGCGAGAAAGCGCGGCTGGTGCTGGCGCTGATCGTCTGGCAGCGGCCGAATCTGCTGCTGCTCGACGAACCAACCAACCACCTCGATTTGGATATGCGCCAGGCGCTGACCGAAGCGCTGATCGACTTTGAAGGCGCATTGGTGGTGGTGTCGCACGATCGTCACCTTCTGCGTTCGACCACCGACGATCTTTATCTGGTGCACGACCGCAAAGTGGATGTGTTCGAGGGCGATCTGGATGATTATCAGCAGTGGCTGAGCGACCTGCAGAAGCAGGAAACGCAGCAGGATGCCGCACCGAAGCAGGACAACGCCAACAGCGCGCAGTCCCGCAAAGATCAGAAGCGCCGCGACGCCGAGCTGCGCGCGCAGACGCAGCCGCTGCGCAAAGAGATCGAAAAGCTGGAGAAGCAGATGGCCAAATGGCAGACGCAGCTCAGCGAAGCCGAAGCACAGCTGGCCGACAGCGCCATTTACGAGCAAAACCGTAAGGCCGATTTAACCGCCGCCCTGCAGCGCCAGGCGGAGAGCAAATCGGCGCTGGAAGAGGTCGAAATGGCGTGGCTGGAGGCGCAGGAGCAGCTGGAGCAGATGCTCGCGGGATAAAGGTGCGCGATGATGTCATAAAGGGTGCGCGATGATGCCCTCACCCTGACCCTCTCCCATAGGGAGAGGGAATAAACCTTACTCCCGCGCTGGAACAGCCTCCTCCCACGGGAGAGGGAACAAACCTTAGTCCGCCTTACCTGCTACGCACCGTCGGCCCCCTCTCCCGCTGGCGGGAGAGGGTTGGGGTGAGGGCAATCCACGCTCCGAAATCACACCGGCACATCCCCTAACACCGTCGCGCGATGCATCACGCGCCGCGCCGGATAATAATCCGCGTTGGCATAATGCTGCGTCACGCGGTTATCCCAGATTGCCACGTCGTTCGGCTGCCAGCGCCAGCGCACCTGAAACTCCGGTTTGGTGGCGTGCGCAAACAGATAGCCCAGCAGCGCCTCACTCTCCTTCTCGCTTACGCCCAGCAGCCTGGTGGTAAAACCTTCATTAACAAACAGCGCCTTGCGTCCGCTCACCGGATGGGTGCGGATCACCGGATGCTGCACCGGCGGATGCTTCGCCACGGCCTGCTGCCAGCGCTGATGCTCCTCTTCCGTCTTACGGTACTTATACTCCTGGAACGATTTCTTAAAGTCGTGCTCCGCCTGCAGGCCACTCAGCAGCTGTTTGAACGGCTCTGACAGCGCCTCGTAAGCGGCAATCCCGCTGGTCCACAGCGTATCGCCACCGCTCTCCGGCAGCAGCTTTGAGGCCAGAATGGCGATCGCCGGCGGCGTCTGAATAAAGGTGACGTCGGTATGCCAGTTATCGTTGTCCGGCGGATTATCCTGATGCGTATCCAGCACGATAATCTCTTCCACGCCTTCGGCATGCGGATAAACCGGATGAATGTGCAGATCGCCGAAGCGGATCGCCAGCGCGCGCTGCTGCTCCGGCGTAATGCGCTGATCGCGCAGAAACAGCACCTGGTGACGCAGCAGACCGTGGTAAAGCTGCTCAAACTGCGCGTCACTCAGCGGACGGCTGAGATCGACATCGCTGACCTGCGCCCCGATATACGGACCCAGCGCGGTAAAATTCACTCGTTCGTTCATTGCTGTTCTCCATTCCAGGGCGTCAGTCGGCGCTGTAGCGCACGTAAACCCAGTTCTAAACTAAAGGCAATCAGGGCGATCACCGCGATGCCCGCCAGCACCACATCGGTGGCGAGAAACTCCCCAGCCGACTGCACCATAAAGCCCAGTCCGCGCGTCGCGGCAATCAGTTCGGCCGCCACCAGCGTGGACCAGCCCACGCCAAGACCAATGCGCAGGCCGGTGAGAATCTCCGGCAACGCACCGGGCAGAATGACAAAACGCAGCAGCTGCCAGCGCGTCGCCCCCAGCGCCTGAGCGGCACGGATCCGCACCTGCTGCGTATTCTTCACGCCAGCCAGGGTGGATAAAGTCACCGGCGCGAAAATTGCCAGATAAATCAGTAAAATCTTTGAGGTTTCGCCAATGCCAAACCAAATCACCATCAGCGGCAAATAGGCCAGCGGCGGTACCGGTCGATAGAGTTCAATCAGCGGATCGAGCAGCCCGCGCACCGCCGGGCTAAGCCCCATGGCAATGCCCACCGGAATGCCGATCAGCGCGGCAAAGAACAGCGCCACCAGCATGCGCGTCAGGCTGGCACCAAGGTGCTGCCATAGCGTGGCATCCATAAAGCCCTGCGGACCGGCAATAACCAGCAGCTTATGCAGCACCTGCTGCGGCGGCGGCAGAAACAAGGGCGCAATCAGCCCCAGCGCGGTCACGCCCCACCACAGCAGCAGCAGCACGGCTACGCTCAGCAGGCTCAGCGACAGCTGGTGGGAAAAGGGCCAGCGCAGGCGACGAACGCTGGACGTCCGGCGCTTGTCATCAATAACGGCACTCATACAAACGCCTCCCGCTGCGCGAACACCTGGTTCAGGACATACTCACGTCGTTCGATAAATGCCGGATCGGATTTGATGCTGCGGCACGGCTCGCCTGCGGCGAAGCGCTGGCCAAAGTCGAGCTTCAGGCGTTCCACCACGCGACCCGGACCCGGCGACAGCAGCACCAGTTCGCTGGCGAGAAAGACGGCTTCTTCGATGTCATGGGTGATCAGCAGAATCTGCTTGCCGGTATCGCGCCATAACGTCAGCAGCAGAGTCTGCATCTGCTCGCGCGTGAAGGCATCCAGCGCACCGAACGGCTCATCTAACAGCAACAGCTGCGGATCAGCGGCCAGCGCACGGGCAATCCCCACGCGCTGACGCTGCCCCCCAGAGAGCTGCCAGATAAAACGCTTTTCTGCGCCCTCGAGCCCGACCTTACGGATCAGACGGCGGGCGATCGCGTGCCGTTCAGCTTTTGCCATGCCCGCCAGCTGCAGGCCGAACGCCACGTTATCGATGACGTTACGCCACGGCAGTAGCCCTTCGTTCTGAAAGACCACGCCGCGCTCTGCGCCCGGTCCGCGTACCGGCTTGCCATCCAGCGTGATACTGCCGGACTCCAGCGGCAGAAAACCGGCGATCAAGTTCAGCAGCGTGGTTTTGCCACAGCCGGACGGCCCCAGCACCACCAGCAATTCGCGGCTGGCCAGCTGCAGATTGATATCCTGCAGCGCCGGTTGCCCGGCGTAACGTGCGTTGAGATGGGTGATGCTGAGCATAAGGCCTCCGTTATTTGGCTAAGGGGGCAACAAAGCGCGTGGTGACAAAGCTGCTGTAGTCACTGGCGGCATCCGGCACTTTGCCCTGCTCTTTCAGAAACTGTGCGGTATCGACAATCGCCTTGTTGACCGGTTTGCCCAGCTGTTCCAACTGCTGCTGCGCCGTCAGGTAGGTATTGCCTTTCACCAGTCCAGGGACGTCACTTTCCGGCACGCCGCTCAGGCGCGACAGCTTGCTGAGGTTATCCGGCTGCTGCAGCCACTGTTCCGGGTTGGCGATATAAGCCTGCTGGGCGGCAATCGCGCTACGGGCGAAAGCGGTGACTACTTCAGGATGCTGCCGGGCAAAATCCTTGCGCACTACCCAGACGTCGAGCGTCGGTGAGCCCCACTGCCCGACCTGCGACGAGTCGGTCAGCACCTTGCCGTCTTTCTCCAGTTCATTGACGGCGGGCGCCCAGACGTAAGCGCCGTCGATATCACCACGCTGCCAGGCAGCAATGATCGCCGGCGGCTGCAGATTGACCAGTTGCACCTGGTTGGGTTTGATGCCCCAGTGTTTCAGCGCGGCCAGCAGGCTGTAATGGGTGGTGGAGATGAAGGGAACGGCAATGCGTTTGCCGATCAAATCTTTGGGCGAGCTGATGTCTTTTTTCACCACCAGCGCTTCAGAATTGCCCAGCTGTGAAGCCAGCAGGAAAGCTTCAATCGGCAGCTGCTGCGTGGCGGCCACCGCCAGCGGGCTGGAACCAATGTTGCCAATTTGCACATCGCCCGAGGCTAACGCACGCAGGACGCTGGCGCCGCTGTCGAATTTGCGCCAGTCAACCGTGGCACCGCTCTCTTTGGCAAAGGTATTGTCAGCCTGCGCCACTTTGGCCGGTTCCGCCGACGTCTGATAAGCCACGGTCACATTGACCGCCTGCGACTGAAAGGTCATCAGCGCTAACGCAGCTGCTACCGCGCTTATTGTTTTGGTTACTGCCATCATCATGCACCCCAATGTTGAGTCGTGACGGCAGTGTCGCCAGCAGCAATGATTTCATAAAGGAATTAAAAATTATCCCTAATAAAAATCGGTTCTTAGATCAACATCGGGTAACGCTATGCAAAAAGTGCAAATACAAAACCGCTGGTGCGGAACAAATATGTCAGGCGCTCACATGCCGACTGTGGTATTGATCTCGTCTTGATTTTTTCCCCCTTTTACAGCGGTACTGGCCTCCATGTCGATTGAGAAAGTTGCGCGCCTCGCGGGCGTGTCGAAAGCCACGGTTTCACGGGTGTTAAACCAGCATCCTGGCGTCCGGCCAGATACGCGTAAACGGGTGCTGGCCGCCATTAATGTGTGCGAATACCAGCCCAACCTGCTGGCGCGCCAGCTGCGTACCGCGCAAAGCAACATGTTGCTGGTGCTGATTTCCGATATCACCAATCCGTTCTGTTCACGGGTGGTGCAGGGCATCGAGGCGGAGGCCGAAGCGCATGGCTATCACATCCTGTTATGTAATTCCGCGTCACAGCTGCGGCGCGAAACCGCCTATCTGGCGCTGCTGGCCGGCAAAGTGGTGGATGGGGTGATCACCATGGACGCCGCGGCCTGTCTGCAGGGACTGAAAGAGTTGATTGGTGATGCGCCGTGGGTGCAGTGTGCGGAGTACGATCCCTCGGTGAACGCCTCCAGCGTCACCATCGATAACCGTCAGGCAGCCTATGACACGGTGCATTATCTGGCCGGCAAAGGGCGTCAGCGCATTGCGCTGGTCAACTGTGATATGCGCTATCTCTATTCGCACCAGCGCGAAAGCGGCTATCGCGACGCCATCACGCAGCTGGGGCTTGACTGGCACGGCGTCGCTTACGCCAGCGACATCTCCTGCGAAGCGGGCAGCGCGGCGCTGCGCGAACTGCTAACACAGCCAGAGCGGCCGGATGCGGTGTTTGCGGTATCAGACGTGCTGGCGGTTGGCGTGATTCACGCTGCTCTGGAGGCCGGACTGCGCGTGCCAGAGGATCTGGCGGTAGTGGGTTTTGACGGCATTCCGTTCACCAGCAGCATCAACCCGCCGCTGACCACCATTGCCCAGCCGATGAACCAGATGGGTGCCCGCAGCGTGCAGCTGCTGCTGGCGCGCATCCGTCAGCGCCAGGCGGCAGTGGTGCATGAAGTGCTGCCATGGACGCGTATTGAGCGCGCCTCCAGCTGACTCAGTGCCAGATCAACAGCACGCAGGCTGCGGTCAGCGCACCCATGGCGAGGTTGAAGATTTTCCACGCGCGCGGGCTGCGCAGTAACCGGCCAATCAGCGAGCCGAAACCCATCCAGATCACGCCGGAAACCACGTTCACCAGCGCCATACCGAGGCTGATAGCCACCACGGAATGCAGATAGGCGCTGCCGGCAAGGCTAAAGCTGGCGACCGCACCCAGCGCCATCAGCCAGGCTTTCGGGTTGATCAGTTGCAGTAACCCGCCCTGCCAGAAAGGCATCTGCTTCACGCTGGCATCGTCGGTCTCCAGCGTTTCGTATTCGGCGGTGGCAATTTTCCACGCCAGCCACAGCAGATAGAGGCTACCGGCCACTTTCAGTACCAGATGCAGTGAGGGATAGAGCAGAATCAGGCTGCCGATGCCAAACGCCACCATCAGCAACATCACCTGCATGCCAATCATGATACCAATCAGCAGTGGAAAGGTGCGCAGGAAGCCAAAATTAGCACCTGAGGCGGTAAGTAACATATTATTGGGCCCTGGCGTGATGGCCGCGACCCAGAGAAAGCCCAGCATTGATAAAAAAAGACTCAGTTCCATGTATATTCGGGTGCTCCTCACCCAGAAAAGCGAACAACCCATCGAAGCTATCAGCGAGTTATGCATCAGACAAGTACTATCCCAGGCTATTTTGATCGCCCGAGCGGCGAGCGCTTTACCCCGCTGCGCGGCTTTGGCAATGCGCATCTGCAAACGCTGCTGCCGCGCCTGCTGCGCCGGCGCGTCACGCTGCGCCCGCACTGGCAGCGCCTCGATCTGCCGGACGGCGACTTCGTCGATCTGGCGTGGAGCGAAGATCCGGCACAGGCACGTCACAAGCCGCGCATGGTGCTGTTCCACGGGCTGGAAGGCAGTTTCCGCAGCCCGTATGCCCATGGGCTGATGCAGGCGTGTCAGGCGCGCGGCTGGCTGGCGGTGATCATGCACTTCCGCGGCTGCAGCGGCGAGCCTAACCGTCTGCAACGCATCTATCACTCCGGTGAAACTGAAGATGCGACCTATTTTCTGCACTGGCTGCAGCGCGAATGGGGCACGGTGCCGACTGCCGCAGTCGGCGTTTCGCTCGGCGGCAATATGCTGGCCTGTCTGCTGGGGCTGCAGGGCACGTCGGCCCCGCTGGATGCCGCGGTCGCCATTTCCGCGCCGCTGGCGCTGGAGCCGTGCAGCCAGAAGCTGGACGTGGGCTTTTCACGCTTTTATCAGCACTACCTGCTGACCCAGCTGAAGAAAAACGCCACGCGCAAACTGCGCGCCTGGCCGGGCACGCTGCCGGTCGATCTGACGCAGCTGCGCGCCTTCCGCCGGCTGCGTGAGTTTGATGATGCGATTACCGCCCGCGCCCACGGTTTTATTGATGCGCGCGACTATTATCAGCGCGCCAGCGCCATGCCATTGCTGACCGGCGTGCGCAAGCCGCTGCTGATCATCCATGCCAAAGACGATCCCTTTATGACCGATGCGGTGATCCCGCAGCCGCAGCAGTTGTCTGCCACAATTGAGTATCAGCTGACGCAGCAAGGCGGTCACGTTGGCTTCGTGGGCGGCAGCCTGCTGCGACCCAAAATGTGGCTGGAGCAGCGCGTGCCGGACTGGCTCTCAACTTATCTGGATATGTAATTGTGATTATTCCCTGGCAAGAACTCGACCCGACAACGCTGGAAAATCTGATAGAAAGTTTTGTGCTGCGTGAAGGCACCGATTATGGCGAGCAGGAGCGCAGCCTGACGCAGAAAGTGGCCGACGTGCGCCGCCAGCTCGAGCAGGGCGAGGTGGTACTGGTGTGGTCAGAATTGCATGAATCGGTCAATATTATGCCGCGGCGTGAATTTCGCGGCTAATGCGTCAGGCGGCAATTCGTGGTAACAATGCTCATCGCCGGACTTCACAGGGAGCGCTGTTATGTCAGCCAGGCATCCAGTCATAGCCGTTACCGGTTCCAGCGGCGCCGGAACCACCACCACCAGTCTCGCCTTCCGTAAAATTTTCCAGCAGCTGGATCTGCACGCGGCGGAAGTAGAAGGCGACAGTTTCCATCGCTATACCCGTCCGGAAATGGACATGGCGATTCGTAAGGCGCGCGACCTCGGGCGTCACATCAGCTACTTTGGCCCGGAAGCCAACGACTTCGGCCTGCTGGAGCAGACTTTCCGCGACTATGGCCAGAGCGGACTCGGCCAGTCGCGCAAATATCTGCACACCTACGATGAAGCGGTGCCGTGGAATCAGGTGCCGGGCACGTTTACACCCTGGCAGCCGCTGCCGGAAAACACCGATGTGCTGTTCTATGAAGGCCTGCACGGCGGCGTGGTGACGCAGCAACATAACGTGGCGGAACACGTCGATCTGCTGGTTGGCGTGGTACCGATTGTTAATCTGGAGTGGATTCAGAAACTGGTGCGCGACACCAGCGAGCGCGGCCATTCGCGCGAAGCGGTGATGGATTCGGTGGTGCGTTCGATGGAAGACTACATCAACTACATCACGCCGCAGTTTTCCCGCACGCACCTCAACTTCCAGCGCGTGCCGACCGTGGATACCTCGAACCCGTTTGCCGCGCGTGAGATCCCGTCGCTGGATGAGAGCTTTGTGGTGATCCATTTTCGCGGCCTGGAGGGCATCGCTTTTCCTTATTTACTGGCGATGATCCAGGGCTCGTTTATTTCCCACATGAATACGCTGGTGGTGCCGGGCGGCAAGATGGGACTGGCGATGGAGTTGATCATGACGCCGCTGGTGCAGCGGTTGATTGAAGGAAAACGTATTGAATAGCGCAGGCTAACGCGCCAGTTTCGCCGGGAGGAACTGAGATCGGGAGCGCAGGGCCGCGCTCCCGGCTGGATTACAGCTCCACCACTTCGTAGCTGTGCGTTATCTCGACGCCCTTGCCCAGCATGATCGCGACCGAGCAGTACTTCTCCGCGGACAGATCCACCGCGCGCGCCACCGCTTTATCGCTCAGCGCTTTGCCGCTGACAATAAAATGCAGATTGATATGCGTAAAAATGCGTGGCGCTTCTTCGCGGCGTTCTGAGGTCAGTTTGACTTCACAATCGGCGACATCGTTGCGCCCCTTTTGCAGAATCGACACCACGTCAATCGCGCTGCAGCCGCCCGCAGCCATCAACACCATCTCCATCGGGCTGGGCGCTTTATCACCGGAATTGCCGTCCATTAATACCTGATGACCGGATGAGGATTCTCCGAGAAAGGTCAGCCCTTCCACCCATTTCACTCGTGCCTGCATTATTCTTTCTCCTGAAGCGGCGGTTTTGCCGCCAGAGTACGCTTTCACCTGACAAACAGCAATGCAGACGCATCCCCCACCTGCTGAAGCGAGACAACAGGAGACAGGTTGCAAAAGCTATGCTACAAACAGTGCTGAAAATATTTTCGTCACGAAAGACGAAAGCGGGACGAATCAAAAGCATCGCTTACGAATCCACCCCCGAATAACTGTCCCTCACGGGAAACGCTGGACGATTTCACCGCCTGACAGGGAAAACTGCCCCCTGTATTTTGGGCACGATTACAACAGAGGATAATAGCGAATGGTTCTCGGCAAACCGCAAACAGACCCTACACTCGAATGGTTCCTGTCCCATTGCCATATTCACAAATATCCATCCAAAAGCACCCTCATCCATCAGGGTGAGAAAGCGGAAACGCTGTACTACATCGTGAAAGGTTCCGTCGCGGTACTGATTAAAGATGAAGAAGGCAAAGAGATGATTCTCTCCTACCTCAATCAGGGGGATTTCATCGGTGAGCTCGGCCTGTTTGAAGAGGGCCAGGAGCGTAGCGCCTGGGTACGTGCGAAAACCGCCTGCGAAGTGGCTGAAATTTCCTACAAAAAATTCCGTCAGCTGATTCAGGTCAATCCGGATATTTTAATGCGCCTGTCGGCGCAGATGGCGCGTCGCCTGCAGGTAACATCTGAAAAAGTCGGCAACCTTGCCTTCCTCGATGTGACCGGCCGTATCGCGCAAACGCTGCTCAACCTGGCGAAACAGCCTGATGCCATGACCCACCCGGACGGTATGCAGATTAAAATCACCCGTCAGGAGATTGGTCAGATCGTGGGCTGCTCACGCGAAACCGTGGGTCGTATCCTGAAAATGCTGGAAGATCAGAACCTGATCTCCGCACACGGCAAAACCATCGTCGTTTACGGCACCCGCTGATTTCTTCTCACCCACGGCGTGATGGCAACATCACGCCGTTTCTGTTTACGATGAGCTGATGTGGCGTCGAATCATCTATCATCCGGAAGTTAACTATGCGCTGCGGCAAACGCTGGTGCTGTGCCTGCCTGTGGCGCTCGGCTGGCTGTTTGGCGATCTGCAAAAAGGGCTGCTGTTCTCCCTGGTGCCGGCCTGCTGCAACATCGCCGGTCTGGATACGCCACACAAGCGGTTCTTCAAACGGCTGATTGTCGGCGGCGCACTGTTCGCCAGCGGCAGTTTTCTGATTCAGTACCTCACGGCTTACGCTGTGCCGCTGCCGCTGATTCTGCTGGTGTTGCCGCTGCTGGTGGGCGTGACCGGTGAAATCAGCCCGCTGCATGGTCGTTTGCTGCCCGGCACGCTGATCGCCGCCATCTTTACCTTAAGCCTCGTCGGCCGTATGCCGATGTGGGTCCCGCCGCTGCTGTATATCGGCGGGACGCTGTGGTACGGGCTGTTTAACTGGTTCTGGTTCTGGCTGTGGAAAGAGCAGCCGATGCGCGAGACCCTCAGCCTGCTGTACCGCGAGCTGGCCGATTACTGCGACGCCAAATACACCCTGCTGACGCAGCTGACCGATCCGGAAAAAGCGCTGCCGCCGCTACTGGCGCGCCAGCAGAAAGCGGTCGATCTGATCACCACCTGCTACCAGCAAATGCATATGCTGTCCGCCAGCCTTGATAACAGTCATAAACGCCTGACGCGCGCCTTTCAGGTTGCGCTCGATCTGCAGGAGCACATCTCGGTCAGCCTGCACCAGCCGGAAGAGGTGCAAAAGCTGGTGGAGCAGAGCCACGCCGAGGCGGTGATCCGCTGGAACGCGAAAATCATTTCGGCACGGCTGCGCGTGTTGGCCGATGCCATTCTCTATCACCAGCTGCCGGAACGCTTCCACATGGAGAAGCCGCTCGGCGCGCTGGAGAAAATTGCCCGGCAGCATCCGGATAATCCGGTCGGTAATTTCTGCCTCTACCATTTCAGCCGCATTGCGCGCGTGCTGCGCACGCAGAAGCCGCTATACACCCGCGACCTGATGGCCGATCGCCAGCGCCGCCTGCCGCTGTTGCCGGCGCTGCGCAGCTACCTGTCGCTGAAATCTGCCGCGCTGCGGACGGCGGCGCGCTTCGCCGTGATGCTGATGTTCGGCAGCGCGCTGGCGCTGTTCTTCAATATTCCCAAGCCCTACTGGATTCTGATGACCATCATGTTTGTCAGCCAGAACGGCTACAGCGCCACGCGCGTGCGCATTCAGCACCGGGCGCTCGGCACCTTCGCCGGCTTGCTGATCGCCGCGGCGTCGCTGCGCTTTGCTGTTCCGGAGTCGATTGCCCTGCTGACCATGCTGGTCATCACGCTCGCCAGCTATCTGATCACGCGTAAATATTATGGCTGGTCGATGATTGGCTTTACCGTAACGGCGGTGTATTCGCTGCAGCTGCTGTCACTGAATGGCGCGCAGTTCCTGCTGCCACGCATGATGGATACGCTGATGGGCTGTCTGATTGCCTTCGCCGGTATGATCTGGCTATGGCCGCAATGGCAGAGCGGGCTGCTGCGCAATAACGCGCACGACGCGCTGGAGGCGTATCAGGAGGCGCTGCGCCTGCTGCTCGGTCCGGAGCAGGCGCCGGAGAAGCTGGCGTATCAGCGCGTCAAGGTTAATCAGGCGCACAACGCGCTATTTAACTCGCTCAACCAGGCGTCCACCGAGCCGGGCTTTAACTTCCAGTATCTGAAAGATATGCGCCTGTGGGTGACCCACAGCCAGTTTATCGTCGAGCACATCAATGCCATGACCATTCTGGCGCGCGAGCACACCATGCTGACGCCGAAGCTGGCGGAGCGCTATTTGCAGTCCTGTGAAATCGCGCTGCAGCGCTGTCAGCAGCGGCTGGCTTACGACGGGCCGGGCAACGACAGCAATATTCTGGAAGCGCCGGAGAATCTGAATGAGGGGCCGGTGACGATTGTCGAACAGCATGTGAAGCGCATTCTGCAGCACCTCAATGTGATGCACACCATTTCTTCACTGGCGTGGAGCCAGCGCCCGCATCACGGCCGCTGGCTCAGCGTGCTGAAGCCGAAAGGTTAGTTCAGGACTTTCGCGATCGCCCGGGCAAAGCGCGCCATGCCTTCTGCGATATCGGTCGGCTCAATCACCAGCGACGGCACAAAGCGAATCACATCGCTGCCGGCGGTCAGTACCATCAGGCCTTCAGCGGCGGAAGCGTTGAGGATATCGCGCGCTTTGCTGGCGTGCTGCGCGTTGAGTACGGCACCCAGCAGCAGCCCTTTGCCCCGAATTTCACTGAAGATGTCGAACTGCTCATTGATTTTCTGCAGCGCCGAGACAAACTGCTCACGGCGCGCGTCGACACCGTTCAGTACCTCGGGCGTATTGATGATATCCAGCGCGGTTTCGGCAATCGCACAGGCCAGCGGGTTGCCGCCGTAGGTGGTGCCGTGCACGCCCGGCGCCATCACCGAGGCGATTTCATGGGTGGTCAGCATCGCGCTCACCGGGAAACCGCCGCCCAGCGCTTTAGCGGTGGTGATGATATCTGGCTTGATACCATAGTGTTCGTAAGCAAACAGCTTACCGCTGCGGCCCATGCCGCTCTGCACTTCATCCAGCACCAGCAGCGCGTTGTGCTGATCGCACAGCGCACGCAATCCCTGCATAAATTCCGGTGTTGCCGGCATCACGCCACCTTCCCCCTGAATCGGCTCCACCACAATCGCGCAGGTGTGGTCGTCAATTACCGCTTTCACCGCTGCCAGATCGTTAAACGGCACATGGACGATATCCGCCGGCTTCGGACCAAAGCCATCGGAGTATTTCGGCTGACCGCCCACCGAGACGGTGAACAGCGTGCGGCCGTGGAAGGCGTTGTGGAAAGCGATAATTTTGCTTTTGAACGGGCTGTGCTTTTTGCAGGCGTAGTAGCGCGCCAGTTTGAACGCCGCTTCGTTCGCTTCGGCACCGGAGTTACCGAAGAATACCCGCTCGGCGAAGGTCGCCGCGATCAGTTTACTGGCGAGGCGCAGTGCCGGCTCATTGGTGAACACGTTACTGGTGTGCCACAGGGTTTCGCCCTGGCTTTTCAGCGTTTCCACCAGCGCCGGATGACAATGGCCAAGCGCGGTGACCGCGATACCACCAGAGAAATCGATATACTCTTTGCCCTGCTGATCCCACACGCGGCTGCCTTTGCCTTTGACCGGCACAAACTGCGCAGGTGCATAAACAGGCAAAATAACGTTATCGAACGTTTCCCGGCTTACCGCTAGATTTTCCGCTGCCATTGATGACCTCATCGGGTTATTTGTTGAGCTGATGTGAAATTATAATCACAAAATATGCATAAAAAATCATGCGATGGCAAACGGAAGTTACGTATTGAGGAAATTCGCCAGCAGCTGATGCCCCTGCTCGCTGAGAATGCTCTCCGGATGGAACTGCACGCCCTCGAGCGGCAGCGTACGATGGCGGAAGCCCATGATCTCATCGGCAACGCCGTCGCGCAGGCTCCAGGCGGTGACTTCAAACTCCGGCGGCAGCGTGTCGCGCGCCACAATCAGCGAGTGATAGCGCGTCACGGTCAGCGGATTATTCAGGTTGCGAAACACACCCTGGCCGGTGTGCTGCACCGCAGAGGTTTTGCCGTGCATCACCTGGCGCGCGCGCACCACCTGTGCGCCGTAGGCCTGGGCGATGGCCTGATGGCCCAGGCATACCCCGAGAACCGGCAACCGTCCGGCAAAGTGGCGAATGGCTTCGAGCGAAACGCCGGATTGATCCGGCGTACAGGGGCCCGGCGAGATCACCAGATGACTCAGCGGCAGCGCTGTCATCTCTTCCAGCGTCATCGCATCGTTGCGCACCACGCGCACCTGCGCGCCCAGTTCACAGAAGTACTGGTAGAGATTCCAGGTAAAGGAGTCGTAGTTATCAATTAGCAGCAGCATACATTACAGATGAATTGAGTGGGTGCTGTCGGTAGGCGACAAGCAAGAAAGGTCGCAAAAAAGCAATGTTACCACCTTCGACCTCAATCCCCGCTAGCTGTCAAAAAAGAATCTGATTACTCTCGCACCAGGTGCTAGATCTAACGGAGCTTTGATGACAATACACATGCAAAAAATAAAAAGCCCAGCCCTGGAGGCAATTCACAGTGCAGCAACAGGCCTGTTTGAAGCCGGAGCCCTGAATAAACAGAGCATGCGGGATTTTGACCAACGCTGTCTGGAAGAGGTTAAAGCGCTGGAGGCCGGAGATATCAAAGCGCTGCGCGAAAACCTTAACGTGAGTCAGCCCGTTTTTGCCCGCTACCTCAACACCAGCGTTTCCACGGTGCAGAAATGGGAGAGCGGAGTAAAACGCCCGGGCGGCATTTCACTCAAATTGCTCCACATCGTGCAAAAACACGGGCTGGAAATATTACTTTAGCGGTGAGGCCGGACTCACCACTTTCGCAAACTGCGCGTTGAGCGGCGCGAGATCGCCGCTGACGCCGGCGATGATGGCCTGGTGCCAGCTTTCAGGCTCCAGCGTATCCCAGTTCAGCAGATAGCCCGCGTGCAGCGCCAGCTGTTCGAAAAAGATGCGCTGTGCCCGCCCGTTACCGGCACGGAACGGATGCAGGACGTAGATTTCACAGTAGTAGTGCGCGATGCGTGCCACGAAGGTCTGCGGGTCGAGGTCGCACAGTCCCTCTTCCTCCTCCAGTGCGCTCATCAGCGCATTGCCCTCGTTCTCGATGTACTCACAGTGGCAATAGGGCGTGTCGTCGCGCCAGATGTCGATGGTACGCAGTTCACCGGCCCAGCTGTAGATATCCTGAAACAGCGTGCGGTGAATGTGGCGCAGGTGCGGCAGGCCAGGCGTGGCCGGTCCGAGCGCCAGCGTGGCCAGCCGCGCCGCGCTGAATGCCAGCTCGGCTTTACGCAGCTGCGCCACGTCGTGAATTTCCAGCAGGTTTTTCAGCACGTCATCGTTGTGCCACAAATAGGGATCGCGCACCGCCAGGCTGTTATCCGCCATATTGCCTCCTCAGCGATGCCAGACGATCGTCCGCCTGGGCGCTCTCGACGGCAGGTTCATTCAGCGTATAACCGGCCAGTTTGCAGCTGGCCTGATAATTGGCCGCACGGGTTTGCTGCCACAACGTGATTTTCTGTTTTTCGGTGAGTTTGCTGCTCATAGCGCCTCCGGCAAGCAGGATGTGCCCTAAGTATAAGAGCAAATTTCAGCTTTGCCGGAGCGCGGCAGACGGCGCCACCCAGGGGTGGCGCGCAGAGGGATTACGGCAGGACTTTCGCGGAAGTGATAACAATCGGTTTTGACGGCACATTCTGGTATGGCCCAACATCTTTGGTCGGCACCTGGGCGATCTTGTCGATCACATCCATGCCTTTCACTACTTTACCAAACACCGCATAGCCGAAGTCGCGCTGGCCATGGTCAAGAAAAGCGTTGTCCGCCACGTTCAGGAAGAACTGGCTGGTCGCACTGTCTTTCTCAGCGGTACGCGCCATGGAAATGGTGCCACGCAGGTTGCGCAGGCCGTTATCCGCTTCGTTTTTGATCGGCGCGTTGGTCTGCTTCTGCTGCATATCCGCCGTGAAGCCGCCGCCCTGAATCATGAAACCCGGGATCACACGATGGAAAATGGTGTTGTTGTAGAAGCCGTTATTCACGTAATCCACAAAGTTTTTTACTGAAACCGGGGCTTTCTGATTATCCAGTTCAAGTTCGATATTGCCCGCAGAGGTGGTGAGCAGCACGTGCGTATCCCCTTTCGCCGCCAGAGCCGAAGCAGATACAGAAGAGAGCGCTAACAGGGCAACCGCCGCTGTCAAAGTACGTTTAAGCATGAAAGATTCCTTACCTTGGAGAGCAAGCTCAAAAACGAGATTGATTGTAAAGAGCATGTAATACAAGAGCCAGCGTTTTACCTATATTTACGCTGATGTTGCTATCGTCATACTTTTCCCGTCGCGCAATCATTTGCGTGACGAAAATCACACTATTAATGAAATATTTCTCGCACGTTTCACTGCTTGTTTATTACGATCACAGATCCATTTACAATTCATGACACTTTTTGCCACGTCGGCGCATCACAGGTTCAGAACATGACAAACCGTAATCGCATTGGCCTTACCTGGATCAGCTTTTTCTCCTATGCGCTCACCGGCGCACTGGTGATCGTTACCGGTATGGTGCTGGATAATATTGCCCAGTATTTCCAGCTGCCCATCTCCGAGATGAGCAACACCTTCACTTTCCTTAACGCCGGTATTCTGGCGGCGGTGTTCCTGAACGCCTGGCTGATGGTTATTGTGCCACTCAAGCGCCAGTTGATCTTTGGCTTTGTGCTGATGATCCTCGCCGTGGCCGGGCTGATGACCAGCCATAACCTCACGGTGTTCTCGCTGTGCATGTTCGTGCTCGGCGTGGTCAGCGGTATCACCATGTCGATCGGCACCTTCCTGATTACCCATCTGTACGATGGTCGCCAGCGCGGTTCCCGTCTGCTGTTTACCGACTCGTTCTTTAGCATGGCCGGCACCATCTTCCCGATTATCGCGGGCATTCTGCTGGCGCGCGCGCTGCCGTGGTACTGGGTTTACGCCTGCATTGGCGTGATCTACGTGGCGATCTTTATCCTGACGCTGATGGTCGAGTTCCCGGTGCTGAAGAGCGAAGCCGCGGTGCAGGGCGGCGAAAAAGAGAAGTGGGGCATCGGCGTGCTGTTCCTGTCGATTGCGGCACTGTGCTACATCCTCGGCCAGCTCGGCTTCATCTCCTGGGTGCCGGAATACGCCACCAAATCGATGGGCATGGATATCGCCGCCGCCGGTCAGCTGGTCGGTAACTTCTGGACCGCCTATATGGTCGGCATGTGGGCGTTCAGCTTCCTGCTGCGCTTCTTCGACCTGCAACGCATTCTGGTGGTGCTGGCGCTGCTGGCCACCGGCCTGATGTTCTGGTTCGTGAAAACCACCGATGCCAGCATGCTGCACTGGATCATTATGTCGCTTGGCTTCTTCTCCAGCGCCATTTACACCACCATCATCACGCTGGGCTCGCTGCAGACCAAAGCGTCATCGCCGAAGCTGGTGAACTTCATCCTCACCTGCGGCACCGTCGGCACCATGCTGACCTTCGTGGTCACCGGCCCGATCGTGGCGAAAGGCGGTGCCCACGCGGCGCTGTCCACCGCGAACGCGCTGTACGCGGTGGTGTTCGTGATGTGTGTGCTGCTCGGCTTTGTCACCAAACATCGCCAGCACGCTCACCAGACTGCCTGATCCCCGAGCGGCGCGAAGCCTCGCGCCGCTATTCCTCTTCCCGCTCCCTTAACGCCGGAACGTCACCGCTTCGCTAGCACCGAGATAAATTTCACTGCTTGCCGGCTGTGTGGCCGCCACCAACACGCCCTTACGCAGCGAATAGCGCACCGGCACCTGACGGCGCAGCGCATCGAACCCGTTATCAGCAGGCAAAATAATCAGGCTGGCCGCGTTACCCACCTGCACGCCATAATCCGCCAGCTGCATGGTTTTGGCACTGTTGTGCGTGATGAGTTGCAGACCGCTGTCGATCTGCTCATAGCCCATCAGCTGACAGACGTGCAGCCCCATGTGCAGCACCTGCAGCATGCTGGCGGTGCCGAGCGGATACCAGGGATCGAACACATCATCATGGCCGAAGCAGACGTTGATGCCCGCTTCCAGCAGCTCTTTCACCCGCGTCACGCCGCGCCGTTTCGGGTAGCTGTCAAAACGTCCCTGCAGATGAATATTCACCAGCGGATTGGCGACAAAGTTAATCTGCGACAGCTTCAGCAGGCGGAACAGCCGCGAGGTATACGCGTTATTGTACGAATGCATCGCCGTGGTGTGGCTGGCGGTGACGCGCGCGCCCATGCCCTCGCGGTGCGCCAGCGCCGCCACGGTCTCGACAAAGCGCGACTGCTCATCATCAATCTCGTCACAGTGCACGTCCACCAGCCGGTCATAGCGCTGCGCCAGCGCAAACGCCTTGTGCAGTGATTCGACGCCATATTCGCGGGTAAATTCATAATGTGGGATCGCGCCCACCACGTCGGCACCGAGGCGCAGCGCCTCTTCCAGCAGCGCTTCGCCGTTGGGATAAGAGAGAATGCCCTCCTGCGGAAAGGCCACGATCTGGATATCGATCCACGGCGCCATCTCCGCTTTCACCTCCAGCATCGCGGTTAAGGCGGTCAGCGTGGGATCGGACACATCCACGTGGGTACGCACGTGCTGAATGCCGTTGGCAATTTGCCACTTCAGCGTCTGCCGCGCGCGCTGCTTCACATCCTCATGGCTGAGCAGTGCCTTGCGTTCAGCCCAGCGCTCAATGCCTTCAAACAGCGTGCCGGACTGATTCCACGCCGGTTCGCCAGCGGTTTGCGTGGTGTCGAGATGAATATGCGGCTCGATAAACGGCGCGCTCGCCAGGCCACCGGCGGCATCCAGCGCATCCGGCTGGGCGGCCGCGTGCGGCGGCTGCGGAATAATGGCGCTGATGTTGCCGTGGCGAATTTCGATCTGCCATAAACCCGGTTGGCCTGCCAGGCGCAGGTTGTTTATCCACTTAAACGCTTGCTGGGTCATATCCTTCTCCGCTGAAAACGCAACATCTTAAGCTAGCACGAAAAACGGCCGCGCCGCTGGCAACTTTTCTGCCGCCATTGGGTAATTTTCAACCAAATAAAAGACTTAGATAAAAACGCGTAAAATCAGCAACATACCTCTAAATGGGTATATAAAGCCGCAGTTGATGTACGTCAATAAGCGCCAGAAACAGCGCGCTAAGGTAGGCGCAGATCCCGCAAATTTTGAGGCAAGCATGAGCAAGCACAGTGTCGTTATTATTGGCAACGGCATGGTTGGCCACCGCTTTATCGAAGAACTGATCGACAAAGCCGCCCCTGAGCAGTTCGCGATAACCGTTTTCTGTGAAGAGCCCCGCGTCGCCTATGACCGCGTCCATCTCTCCGCCTATTTTTCCCACCACACCGCCGAAGAACTCTCACTGGTGCGCGAAGGCTACTACGAAAAGCATCAGGTCAATCTGCTGCTCGGCGAGCGCGCCATTACCCTCAACCGTGAGGAAAAGCTGATTCACTCCAACACCGGTCGTGCGGTGCATTACGACACGCTGATTCTGGCCACCGGTTCTTATCCGTGGATCCCGCCGATCGCCGGCGCGGAGGGCAGCGACTGCTTTGTCTATCGCACCATCGAAGATCTCAACGCCATTGAAGCCTGCGCGCGCCGCAGCAAACGCGGTGCGGTGATTGGCGGCGGTCTGCTCGGACTGGAAGCGGCGGGCGCGCTGAAAAATCTCGGCATTGAAACGCACGTGATTGAGTTTGCGCCGGTGCTGATGGCGGAACAACTGGATACGCAGGGCGGCGAACAGCTGCGGCGTAAGATCGAACAGATGGGCGTGCAGGTCCATACCGGCAAAAATACCCGGCAGATTGTGCATCACGCTAAGGGCGGTAAAACGCTGGAGTTCGCCGATGGCAGCGCGCTCGACGTCGACTTCATCGTGTTCTCCACCGGCATTCGTCCGCAGGATAAGCTGGCGCAACAATGCGGCCTGGCGCTCGGCCAGCGCGGTGGCGTTGCCATCAACGATCGCTGCCAGACCAGCGATGCGGCGATCTACGCGATTGGGGAATGCGCCGCCTGGCAGGATCGGATTTACGGTCTGGTGGCGCCGGGCTACAAAATGGCGCAGGTCGCCAGCGATGCGCTGGTCGGGCGTGACAGCGTCTTTGCCGGTGCCGATATGAGCGCCAAACTCAAGCTGCTGGGCGTGGACGTCGGCGGCATTGGCGATGCGCACGGCCGCACGCCGGGCGCGCGCAGTTACATCTGGCTCGATGAACAGCAGCACGTGTATAAGCGCCTGATCGTCAGCGAAGACAACAAAACTCTGCTCGGCGCGGTGCTGGTGGGCGACACCAGCGACTACGGCAATCTGCTGCAGCTGGCGCTCAATCACATCGCCTTACCGGAAAACCCGGCGCTGCTGATTCTGCCGGCGGGCAGCGGCGAAAAACCGGCGCTGGGCGTCGATTCGCTGCCGGACAGCGCGCAAATCTGCTCCTGCTTTGACGTCAGCAAAGGCGATATCGTTAACGCGGTGCAGGCGGGTTGCCACACCGTGGCGGCGCTGAAAGCCGAAACCCGCGCCGGTACCGGCTGCGGCGGCTGCATCCCGTTGATTACGCAAGTGCTGAACGCTGAGCTGAGCCGTCAGGGCATCGAAGTCAATCATCACCTGTGCGAGCATTTCGCCTATTCGCGCCAGGAGCTGTATCACCTGATCCGCGTGGAGGAGATCAAGTCGTTTGACGCGCTGCTGGCGAAGTATGGCCAGGGTTACGGCTGTGAAGTGTGTAAACCGACCGTCGGATCGCTGCTGGCCTCCTGCTGGAACGAATACATCCTCAAGCCGCAGCACACGCCGCTGCAGGACAGCAACGATCTCTATCTCGGCAACATCCAGAAAGATGGCACCTACTCGGTGATTCCGCGCACCGCCGGCGGTGAAATCACGCCGCAGGGGCTGATGACGCTGGGCGAAGTGGCGCGGCAGTACAACCTTTACACCAAAATCACCGGTTCACAGCGCATCGGCCTGTTCGGGGCGCAGCGCGATGACCTGCCGGCCATCTGGTCACAGCTGATTGCCGCCGGCTTTGAAACCGGACAGGCTTATGCCAAAGCGCTGCGCATGGCGAAAACCTGCGTCGGCAGCAGCTGGTGCCGCTATGGCGTTGGCGACAGCCTCGGCTTCGGCATTGAGCTGGAAAACCGCTACAAAGGCATCCGCACGCCGCACAAGATGAAGTTTGGCGTCTCTGGCTGTACCCGTGAATGCGCCGAAGCGCAGGGCAAAGATGTCGGCGTCATCGCCACCGAAAAAGGCTGGAACCTGTACGTGTGCGGCAACGGCGGCATGAAACCGCGCCACGCCGATCTGCTGGCGGCTGACCTCGACCGCGACACGCTGCTGCAGTATCTCGACCGCTTCATGATGTTTTACATCCGCACCGGCGACCGCCTGCAGCGCACTTCGCTGTGGCTGGAGAGCATGGACGGCGGCATCGACTATCTGCGCAGCGTGATTATCGACGATCGGCTCGGCCTTAACGCGCAGCTGGAACAGGAGCTGACGCGTCTGCGCGCTGACGTCCGCTGTGAATGGACCGCCACGGTTAACGACCCGCAGCAGCAGGCGCACTTCGCCACGTTTATTAACAGCCCGCAGCGCGACCCGCTGGTGCAGCACGTCAGTGAACGCGAGCAGCATCGCCCGGCGCGTCCGGCGGAGCGCATCGCGATTACCCTGATCGAGGAGGCTGACGCATGAGCCAGTGGTACACCGTGTGTGAACTCACACAAATCCTGCCCGCTACCGGCGTGTGCGCGCTGGTTAACGGTCAGCAGATCGCCATCTTTCGCCCGCGCGACGATGCGCAGCTGTACGCTCTGAGCAACATCGACCCGTTTGCTGAAGCCAGCGTGTTGTCGCGCGGCCTGATCGCCGAACACCAGCACACGCTGTGGGTCGCCAGCCCACTGAAAAAACAGCGTTTTCGCCTGAGTGATGGCGTTTGTCTGGAAGATGAAAGCCGCTCGGTGGCGAGCTATGCGGTGCGCGTCAGCAACGGCCAGGTCGAAGTCTGCGCCTGACAGAATTCCTTCACTTTATGAGACGTCACTATGTTTTCTGACACCCTGAACACCTGCGCCGCCAATGCGGCGCGCATTGTACGCACCGCACAGCACAGCCCGCTGGCCTTCTGGATCGGATCGGCGATGGCCGGCGCTTACGTTGGCCTGGCGATCATCCTGATCTTCACCCTCGGCAACCTGGCGGACCCGGCGTATCGTCCACTGCTGATGGGCGCCACCTTCGGTATCGCTCTGACGCTGGTGATCATCGCCGGTTCCGAGCTGTTTACCGGCCATACCATGTTCCTCACCGTGGGCGTCAAAGCCGGCACCATCAGCCACGGCCAGATGTGGTGCGTGCTGCCGCAAACCTGGCTGGGTAACCTGATCGGCTCAGTGTTTGTCGCCCTGCTCTACTACTACGCCGCTGGTGCGCTGCTGCCGAACGCCGGCTCGCTGATCCACAGCGTAGCGCTGGCGAAAACCACGCAGACGGCGATGGCGCTGTTCTTTAAAGGCGCGCTGTGCAACTGGCTGGTGTGTCTGGCGATCTGGATGGCGGTGCGCAGCGAAGGGGCCGCGAAGTTCATCGCTATCTGGTGGTGCCTGCTGGCGTTTATCGCCTCCGGTTACGAGCACTCTATCGCTAACATGACGGTGTTTGCGCTGTCGTGGTTTGGCCAGCACAGCGCCGACCTGACGCTGAGCGGCATCGGCCACAACCTGCTGTGGGTGACGCTCGGCAATATGTTCTCCGGCATGGTGCTGATGGGCCTCGGCTACTGGTATGCCACGCCGCAGGCGCAGCGCCCGCAGACGCAAGCCCAGGCTTCGCCGCTGAAATCGGTATAATCCCTTCCACAGCCCGCACCGTGCGGGCTTTTTTTCAGGATTCGTTATGGATTACTTTCCGCTGTTTTGTCGGCTGCAAGGCAAGCGTTGTTTACTGGTTGGCGCAGGCGACGTGGCTGAACGCAAAGCGCGTTTGCTGCTGGAGGCCGGCGCAGAGCTGTACGTCGGCGCGCGGGATTTTTCCCCGGCGTTTCAGCTGTGGGCTCAACAGGGAAAAGTGACGTTACTGCACGGCGCCTTTGCCGATGACTGGCTGGATGAATGCTGGCTGGCGATTGCGGCCACCAGCGATGATGCCGTCAATCAGCAGGTGGCTGACGCCGCCGAACAGCGCCGCCTCTTCTGTAACCTGGTGGATGCGCCGCAGCAGGCCAGCGCCATTATGCCGTCGATCATCGACCGCTCGCCGCTGATGATCGCCGTCTCTTCCGGAGGCCGCGCGCCGGTGCTGGCGCGTCTGCTGCGTGAGAAGCTGGAGGCGATGCTGCCCCAGCATCTCGGCGAACTGGCTGCGCTGGCGGGCTCACTGCGCGAGCGCGTGAAGCAGCATTTTAGCGCCATGGCGCCACGCCGCGCCTTCTGGGAGCGCTTCTTTGCCAGCGATCGGCTGGCCCAAACGCTGGCCAACGGCGATCGGGCACGCGCTGCCGCGCAGGTCGATGCCTTGTTTGAGGCGCCGCTGACGCAGCAGGGCGAAGTGGTGCTGGTCGGCGCCGGGCCGGGCGATGCCGGTCTGCTGACGCTGAAAGGGTTGCAGGCTATCCAGCAGGCTGATGTGGTGGTGTATGACCGGCTGGTATCGGAGCCGATTCTTAATCTGGTGCGGCGCGATGCCGAACGCCTCTTCGTGGGTAAACAGGCGGGCCATCACTGCGTGCCGCAGGAACAAATCAACCAGTTGCTGCTGGAGCAGGCGCAGCGCGGCAAGCGTGTGGTGCGTCTCAAGGGCGGCGATCCCTTTATTTTTGGCCGCGGCGGCGAAGAGCTGGAGGTGCTGGCGCAGCATAACATCCCGTTCAGCGTGGTGCCGGGCATCACCGCCGCCTCCGGCTGTGCCGCCTACAGCGGTATTCCCCTCACCCACCGCGACCATGCCCAGAGCGTGCGCTTCGTCACCGGCCATCTGCAGCAGCACGGCGAAATGGAGTGGGGCAAACTGGCGGCGGAGCAGCAGACGCTGGTGTTTTATATGGGCCTCAGCCAGGCGGACGAAATTCAGCAGCAGCTGTTACGGCACGGGATGGACGCAGCGATGCCGGTGGCTATCGTGCAGCACGGCACCACGCCGCAGCAGCGCGTCGCCTGCGCCACGCTGCAGGAGCTGGCAACGCTGGCACAGCAGTTTGCCAGTCCGGCGTTGATCATTGTGGGCCGCGTGGTCAGCCTGCGCACGCAGCTGCGCTGGTTCTGATGCGGTAAAATACTGTACAGCGCTGCGCTTTGCCGCCAGACTGAGCAGCCAAATCAATCACAAGGAGTTTCCATGCGCATTATTTCTCTGGCCGCGGCGCTGCTGATGCCGCTGAGCGCGGCGGTGAGTGCCGCCCCGGTAACGTGGTCATCGGTCACGGGCGAATGGCAGGTGGTTGCCGTGACGCCGAAAAAGGAGAACGGCCAGATTTACATCAAAAACGATCCGCAGTTTATGGGCGCGCGCGTGGCGTTTAAACCCAATGCGATTAGCTGGACGCGCGGTACTGCCGAACGCGGCATCAATCCGGCGACCGACAATTGCCAGGGAAAACCGCGCCTGAGCGCCGCCAGCGGGGCCGGACAGGATCGTGATTTCAGCTTTCGCTATGGCTTCAACGTGCACTGTGGCAATCAGGCGTGGGGACCGGCACCGGGCGCGGTACTGAGCGTGCTGGCCGACGGCAATGCGCGGCTATTCTGGGATGGCGCAGAGCTGACGCTGCATCGGGTGAAGTAAAGCCTGCGGGGCGCGTAGTGCTGCGCCCCGGCAAACCGGCTTATGGCTGCGCCACGAAGCCTACGGCGTCATACACTTTCTTCAGCGTTTCCTGGGCATGCGCACGGGCTTTCGCTGCGCCATCGCGCATCACCTGGTTGAGGAACGCTTCGTCATTGCGGAAACGATGATAGCGCTCCTGCAGCTCAGTCAGCATCTCAGACACAGCATCTGCCACCGCGCCTTTCAGGTGACCATACATTTTGCCTTCGAACTCCTGCTCCAGCTGCGCAATCGACTTACCGGTCACGCCTGACAGGATATCCAGCAGGTTAGACACGCCCGCTTTCTCTTTGATGTCGTAACGCACCACCGGCGGCTCTTCCGAGTCGGTCACTGCGCGCTTGATCTTCTTCACCACCGATTTGGTGTCTTCCAGCAGACCAATCACGTTGTTGCGGTTGTCATCGGATTTCGACATCTTCTTCGTCGGCTCCAGCAGCGACATCACGCGCGCGCCGGACTTCGGAATAAACGGCTCAGGAATTTTAAACACGTCGCCGTACAGCGCATTGAAGCGCGCGGCGATATCGCGGCTCAGCTCAAGGTGCTGCTTCTGATCTTCGCCGACCGGTACCTGGTTAGTCTGATACAGCAGAATATCGGCCGCCATCAGCACCGGATAATCGAACAGGCCGGCGTTGATGTTCTCTTCGTAACGTGCCGATTTGTCCTTGAACTGCGTCATGCGGCTCAGTTCGCCGAAGTAGGCGTAGCAGTTCAGTACCCAGCTCAGCTGGGCGTGCTCCGGTACGTGCGACTGCACGAAGATGGTGCTTTTTTCCGGATCGATACCGCAGGCAAGGTACAGCGCCAGCGTATCCAGCGTGGCTTTGCGCAGCGCGGTCGGGTCCTGACGAACGGTGATGGCGTGCAGATCGACGATGCAGTAAATGCAGTGGAAATCATCCTGCATCTGCACCCACTGACGCAGCGCACCCATGTAGTTGCCAATGGTCAGTTCACCGGAAGGCTGGGCGCCGCTGAAAACGATGGGTTTGCTCATGTTATGTCCTGATAATCACAGCCCGAGAACGGGCAAAAGTTCGCTAAAAGTATCGAGAGTTAAATCGGGCTGGCTGGTGGCAATCGGCTCACCGTAGTTGTAGCCGAAGGTCATCGCAACGTTTGGCACGCCCGCCGCCTGGGCAGCGAGAATATCATTGCGCGAATCACCGACAAACAGCAATTGTCCTGGAAGCACGCCGAAACGGCCGAGAACGAGGAAAATCGCCGCCGGATGTGGTTTTTTCACCACCACATCGTCGCCGCCGATGATCAGAGAAAAGTAGTCGGCAATGCCGAGCGACTGCAGCAGCGGAGCAACAAACGGTGTAGGTTTGTTGGTGACGATGGCCAGCGGCAGACCGCTGGCGTGCAGCGCGGCCAGCGTCTCCTGCACCTGTGGAAACAGCGTACTGCCGGCTTCCACCGTTGCGGCGTAATGTTTGTCGAACAGCGCACGCGCGTCGCGCTGCTCGTCGGCCTGCGGCTCACGGCCCAGCGCCCAGCTGAGCGCCCGCGCCATCATGATGTCCGCACCGTTGCCAATCCAGGTTGAGACGCGCTCAACGCCTGCGGGCGGCAGCTGCAAATCGGCCAGCGCCAGATCGATCGCCTGTGCCAGGCCTGGCGCGCTGTGCACCAGCGTGCCATCGAGATCGAACGCCAGCGCGCGGATATCAGTGAAATGAGCCATTAACTTTCTCCAGTTCGCTGCGCATCTCATCGATCACCTTCTTGTAATCCGGATGACCGAAGATCGCCGAGCCGGCAACAAACATATCAGCCCCGGCCGCCGCGATCTGACCGATGTTATCGATCTTCACGCCGCCATCCACTTCCAGACGGATTTGGTAACCGCTCTGGTCAATGCGACGACGCGCTTCGCGCAGTTTATCCAGCGTGCCTGGAATAAAGGACTGGCCGCCGAAGCCGGGGTTGACCGACATCAGCAGAATGATGTCGAGCTTATCCATCACGTAATCGAGATAGCTGAGCGGCGTTGCCGGATTGAACACCAGACCGGCTTTACAGCCGTGCTCTTTGATCAGCTGCAGCGTACGGTCAACGTGCTCGCTGGCTTCGGGATGGAAAGTAATGAAGCTGGCACCCGCTTTGGCGAATTCCGGGATCAGCGCATCGACCGGTTTGACCATCAGATGCACATCGATGGGCGCGGTGATGCCGTAATCGCGCAGCGCTTTCAGCACCATTGGCCCCATGGTCAGATTGGGAACATAGTGGTTATCCATCACATCGAAATGCACCACGTCGCCACCCGCTTCCAGCGCTTTAGCGGTATCTTCGCCCAGGCGGGCAAAATCAGCGGCAAGGATTGATGGGGCCAGTAAAAATTGTTTCATCCGAATCTCCCAATTTTGTGCGCCAGCCGGAGCTGGCGTGATGCGTTGGTCGCGGACGAAACAGGCTAGCGGAAAAGCGCCAGCAGTTCGTCAACCTGAGTGCGACCACTTATGCTTCGGCTGATGGAACGCCGGGCTTTAACTACGTGTAAATCCGCATGCTGATACCACTCGCGCGTCAGCAGGGTATCGTGGTTTGAAATCAGTACCGGGATGCGGCTCTCCTGCGCCAGCTTACTGGCCAGTTCCGCCAGATGCTGCTGCTCGCGCAGACTAAAGCTGTTGGTGTGGTAAGCGGTAAAATTAGCCGTCGCCGACAGCGGCGCGTACGGCGGATCGCAATAAACCACTGAGCCTGCAGGGGCGTTGCCCAGAGTAACATCGTACGATTCACAGACAAAGGTGGCTTTTTGCGCGCGCTCGGCGAACCATAACAGTTCGGCTTCCGGGAAGTACGGCTTACGATAGCGACCAAAGGGCACATTAAATTCACCGCGCAGATTGTAACGGCACAGGCCGTTGTAACCGTGGCGGTTGAGATAAAGAAACAGCACGGCGCGCTGATAGGTATCCGTGCTGGCGTTGAACGCCGTACGCTGGGCGTAATAGGTTTCCGCCGTATTGCCGCTGGCGCTGAACAGCTGGCGCGCGTCTTCAATAAACGAGGCGGTGCGCGTTTTGACGATATTGTAGAGATTGATCAGATCACCGTTGATGTCCGCCAGGTGATAACGGTCATAATCGGTGTTGAGGAATACGGAACCGGCGCCGACAAAAGGTTCGATTAAACAATCACCTTGTGGCAGATGACGACGGATATCGTCAAGCAGCGGGTATTTCCCTCCGGCCCATTTCAGGAAAGCGCGATTTTTCTTCATGCTGTCGTGGCTATTACATCTTAATTATTGGCTGTGGCGAAACCGACAGCAGATCTGCGCTTAGAACGGGGCCGCAGCAGCGCGGCCCCACATCACTTACTGGCTCTCTTTCTTCACCTGGCTGAGCGGTTTAACCCACGGGTTCGCCGCACGCACTTCCGCCGGCAGTGAAGCTACCGCACGTTTGGCTTCGGCCGGTGTGGCATAAGCGCCGCTCACCAGCACGTACCACGGCTGGCCGTTACGCGTGGTTTTATACACGTGATAACCGCTCAGATTCTGTTTCTTCGCCCAGGCGTTCAGGCTCGCTTCTTTCGACGCACCGCTCAGCTGCAGCGTGTAGTTGCCGCCCGATGGCAGCGACTTGCTGGCACCGCCACTGCTGGCCGGTGCGCTGTTGTGCGCGGTGGTGGTGTGCGTTTTGTTCTCTTTCACTGCGGCCGGTTTGCTGGCAGCCGGGGTTTTGTGGCTGCTACTGCTGGCACCGAGGCTGCGCGGTGGCGTCTCAGCGCGTACCGCCGGCGGCGTGACCGCTTTGCCAGCGCTGCCGCTGACCGTTGCCGGTGCGGTAGGCAGCGAACTGTTGCCCTGTGCGCCCTGCGCCGCGGCATCAACGGAACCCTGCTGATTGTTCAGCGCGGTATTGAGATCGCCCGGCAGCGTTACGCGCTGCTGGTTGGCCGGTGTGTCAACCGGTGCTGCCTGAGTCGGCGTGGAGGAGACAGACGGCATGGAGATGGACTGACCGTCACTGCCGGCGGATGCGGCGTTACCGGCGGTGCCCTCAGCCGACGGCGTGGCATTCTGCTGGCCGCTCATGGTGGTTGAACCTGACAGGTCGATATTCTTTTCACTGCCGCCGCCAGCCGGAGCCGCGCTACCGGTGCTGGCGCTGTTGCTGGCCGGTTTCTTCTCGTCCGGGCCGGTCAGCACGGAGCCAATGCCCAGCACCAGAATCAGCAGCACCAGAATGCCGATGCCCATCATCATATGCTGACGGGAAACCGGTACTTTCGCTTTCGGCGCAGAAGACGATTTGCGAGGCCGCGTGGGACGGCGGTCACTGGCGTCAGGTTTTAACTCGTCTTCCGGTTTGAACTCATCCATTTAGCCTCCTCCGTAAAACGGCACGCTTCCCACGTGCCGCATTACTGCTCACTGTTCCCCGCCGGACAGCAGCCCGACGTAGTCCGGGGATAATCAAGATACTTTGCAATCGTTAATCGCAGCCAGCACCATATCATGCGCCACGCCGCCACGCACTTCGGAGCGGCCAATAGCGAGAGGCAGCACCAGACGCAGCTCGCCGCCGAGCACTTTTTTATCGCGCATCATGTGCGGCAGATAGGCTTCTGCTGTCATGCTGGCCGGGCCGTTAACCGGCAGGCCAGCACGCTGCAGCAGCGCAATAATGCGGTCAGTATCGGCAGCGCTGAACTGACCCAGACGCTCAGCAGTGCGCGCCGCCATTACCATGCCCGCCGCAACCGCTTCACCGTGCAACCAGTTGCCGTAACCCATATGCGCTTCAATCGCATGGCCAAAAGTATGACCGAGATTGAGCAGCGCACGCAGGCCGGTTTCACGCTCGTCGGCCGCCACCACGTCGGCTTTCAGCTCGCAGCAGCGGCGAATGCAGTAAGCCATGGCGGTGTTATCCAGCGCCAGCAGCGCATCAAGATTCTGCTCCAGCCACTGGAAAAATTCACCGTCGAGAATGATGCCGTATTTGATCACTTCCGCCAGACCGGAGGCCAGCTCGCGCGGCGGCAGCGTAGTGAGGCAGTCGGTATCGACCACCACCGAAGCCGGCTGGTAGAAAGCACCGATCATGTTTTTACCGAGGGGATGGTTCACCGCAGTTTTGCCCCCGACCGAGGAGTCAACCTGCGACAGCAAGGTGGTCGGCACCTGAATAAAGCGTACGCCGCGCTGGTAGCTGGCGGCCGCAAAACCGGTCAGATCGCCAATCACGCCACCGCCCAGCGCAATCAGCGTGGTGTCACGGCCGTGCGGCTTCTGCAGTAGCGCGGTGAAAACCTCGTCCATCACCGCCAGCGTTTTGTACTGCTCACCGTCGGGCAGAATCACCTGATCCACTTTCACCCCGGCGTTGCTCAGCAGCGTCGCGAGTTTGTCCAGATAGATCGGTGCCAGCGTCTGATTCGTCACCAGCATGGCATTGTCGCCGGCTTTCAGCGGCCAAAAAGAAGCCGGATCGTTAAACAGTCCGGCAGCGATGGTGATGGGGTAACTGCGATCCCCCAGTGAGACAGTGATCTTCTCCATGATGACCGATACCTATTGCTGAGCCCTCAGGGTGCTGGATTAATTTTTTTCCAGCATGTTGATGATCTGATTGGCGACAACTTTTGCACTTTGATCGTCAGTGCGAATGGTGACGTCAGCGATCTCTTCATAAAGCGGATTACGTTCGCCAGCCAGCGCTTCCAGTACTTCGCGCGGCGGTTCGTCAACCTGCAGCAGCGGACGCTTTTTATCACGCTGAGTGCGGGCAAGTTGCTTTTCGATGGTGGTTTCGAGGTAGACGACCACACCGCGGGCGGAGAGACGATTACGGGTTTCACGGGATTTGACGGAGCCGCCACCGGTCGCCAGGACAATGCCCTGTTTCTCGGTCAGCTCGTTGATGATTTTCTCTTCACGATCGCGAAAACCGGCTTCGCCTTCCACATCAAATACCCAGCCTACATCCGCTCCGGTACGTCGCTCAATTTCCTGATCGGAATCGAAAAATTCCATATTGAGTTGCTGAGCTAACTGACGACCAATAGTGCTTTTGCCGGCACCCATCGGCCCAACCAGAAAGATATTGCGTTTCTCTGCCATTTTGTCGGTATTACTAAGAATTCGTTGATGATACCCCGCGTTCAGCACATTGCTGGCGGGACAGGAACTGAGACCTCATGAGCGTTAGCAAGAGTCAGACGGAAAATTATCTCAACACTCATGGCCGTTTGGCAACCGAATAAATTGCCCCCGGCGACCTTCAAACAGGACCGGTCTGTGGTTCGCGAGACGGTAACGCTCTTCCTTTTTTGCCATCCTTGTGCGCGCTACAGGTGCGCTGGCTGGGCCTGTCGCTCCCAACAGCTTACCTGCGTAAACTGTGGAATAGGTGCCGTTGCTGACGTCCTGTACCACCCAAAATTCGGGCATATTTCTTTCGATGTCAGTATCGCTTGTCACTGACACCCGCCGGAAGGTTATCCTGCCGCGTTCCGTTACACCGTTTTAAAATCGCTAAACCTTGTATGCTAATTCCTGCCCTGCGTCAACGCAGTTGGTCATATGGAGCGAATTTTCCGCTTTATCCGGCGGTAAGCGCTGCTTCCCTGACCAGTCGCGGCGTGATGAAGATCACCAGCTCACGTTTTTTGCGCTCGTCGGTCTGCTGACGAAACAGACTGCCGAGCAGCGGCACCTCGCCCAGCCACGGCACGCGCTTTTCGCCCTGGGTGCGCTGCTGCTGGAAAATACCGCCCAGCGCCAGCGTTTCACCGTCGCGCAGCGTCACCTGAGTGGCGATTTCCTGCTTATCAATGCTCAGCACCTGACTTTCCCCCATCGTCAGGCTGCGACCCGGCATGTTCTGGCTCAGCCGCAGCGTGAGCTGAATACGCCCGTTGCCCAATACCACTGGCGTCACCTCCATGCCCAGCACCGCCTCTTTGAACTCAATCGCCGTCGCACCGCTGTTACCGGATTTCACCTCGTAGGGAATTTCGGTGCCCTGCTTAATGGTGGCGGTCTGCTGGTGCGAGGTAAACAGCCGCGGGCTGGCGATGATTTCGATCTGGTTCTCCTGCTCCAGCGCACTCAGCTCCAGATTAAGCAGTTCGCCGTTCATCGGTCCGAGCGTGACGCCGGCGCGTATCGCCGGATTGCTCACCGCCAGCGGCACCAGCAGCTGCGGATTGCGCAGCGCCCCGGTGACGACATCGCCGGGTGCGGTGCTCCAGCTGACGCCGAGCTCGCGCAGATGCTCTTCATTGATGGTAACAATGTGCGCTGACAGCTCAACCTGCTCCAGCGGCAGATCCAGCGCCTGCAGCCAGCGCTCGGTGTCGCGCAGCGCCTGCGCGCTGTCCCGCAGCAACAGGCTGTTGGTACGGCTATCCACCGTCACGCTGCCGCGCGGCGTCATCAGCGAGCGTTCCGCCTGCAGGCTGCGGTAGACATCGCTGGCGCTGGCGTAGTGCAGCGTGACGGTGCGCTGCTCAAGCGGCGCCTGCAGCTGCTTCTCTTCACGCTCCGCCTGTGCCTGCTGTGCCTGTCGCTGCTGCCAGCTCTCCGGATAGACCAGCAGCACGCCCTCCTCCTGGATCACCGTGAGTTTCGCCAGCCGCGTGACCAGCGCCAGTGCACGCTCCCAGCCGACGTTATCGAGTCGCAGCGACAGCCGCCCCTCCACGCCCGGCGCGATCAGCAGGTTGGTTTGCTGATAGTCAGCCAGCGCCTGCAGAATGCGCTCGACCGGCGCATCATCAAATACCAGGCTCAGGGGCTGATCAGCGGCGTGCAGCGGACTGCTCAGCGCCAGCCACAGCAGCAGCGTCATCCTTTTCATAAAATCCTCCTTTTATTACCCATGTGATGTGCTGCGGCGGACAGCTTTGCGTGGCGCTCAGTACCAGCGTATGTGCACTGAGCTGGGTTACCTGCCACGGTGCCACCGGAAAAGCAGCCGGGGCACTCAGCCGCTGACGTTTGCCCTGCGGTGAAACCAGCCAGGCCACAAAGTGCGGCGCGCGACCAATGATGCCCTGTAAGCGCCAGCCCTGCGGTACGGCAGCGGGCGCCTGACACTGGCTGGCAGCCTGCGGCTGGAACGGATCGCGCGCCAGCGCCCAGCTGCTGCACAGCAGTAACACCAGTGCGCTACTCCGCATCGTCACTCTCCAGCCAGAATTCGCTGTGTAACACGCCCTGCTCCGCCTGCAGCTGAAAACGCTGTGGCACCGCTAATGCCGTCGCAGCCAGCCCGCTGAACAGCGGCAGAAATTGCGGCCAGTTCAGGCGCAGCGCCAGCTGCTGTGGCTGGCTGTCCGGATGCCAGGCCTCGAGCTGATTGCCGCGCGCCGCCACCAGTTGCTCTAACGATACGGACGCCGCCATTGCCGCTGGCTGCAACGTTGCGATCTCCGCCTGAAGCTGTTCGATGGCCGGTCGCGCGTCCAGCTGCTGCTGACGTTGCTGGTGCTGCTGCGCCAGTTGTGACAGCTGCTGTTGCAGCGTGCTGAATTGCTGCTGTTGCGGACGCAGCAGCAGTAGCCACGCCAGCCCGAGTAACAGCAGCGCCAGCAGTTGGAGGCTGGCTATTCGCCACGTCAGTGCCAACTGCAGCCAGCGCTGGATGAGTTCATTCATTGGTCGCCTCCTGCAGCCGGGCACGCAGCGCGAAGCGGTAATCTCCCTGCGCCTGACGCTGTACGCTGCCCTGCTTCACCGCCGCAAACAGCGGCTGCGTCTGCAGTTGCTGGCGGAACGCGCTGACATCAGCCAGGCTTTGCGCCAGACCGTCCAGCACCAGTTGCCCCTGTCGCCGCTCCACGCGACTCAGCCACAGCGTCTCCGGCATCAGCGTGGGCAGTTGCTGCCAGAACTGCTGCCAGCGTTGATGCTGCTGCAGCCGCTGTTGCTGCGCCTGCTGCCTGTGTAACAGATCATCCCGCTGCGCCATCAGCGTTTGCTGTTGCGCCAGCCGCTGCTGTATCTGCTGGAGCTGCATGGTCATATCGGCCTGCTGCCGGGCTGTATGCTGGAGCCGCTGTTCAGCGCGCCACCACAGCAGCAGCGTGAGTAACAGCGTTACCAGCAGCACGACAACCAGCAACGCCACACTGTGCTGGCGGCGTAGCAGCAACTGCTGTGCCCGCCACGGGAGCAAATTGACCGCCAGCATCAGTAATCCTCCGGACGCAGTGCCAGGCCAAGCGCAATCGCCAGCGCGCCCGCCTCTGCCGGTAGCGGCGGTTGCAGATAGTGCAGCAGCGCCAGCGGCTTGCAGCGCTGCACTTCCGCCTCCGGCAACGCCTGCGGTGAGGTGCAGAACACCGCTTGTGCCTGGGGAAAGGTGTCACGCAGATGGGCGAGCGTCAGGGGTTCGGTCGCTGCGCCGCAGGCGCTATTTTCGCCGGCCAGCGTCCACAGCCAGTGGTCGCTGAGCGGATGGATCAGCAACTGATGCGGGCGCAGCGGAACGCGCATGGCGATCTGCGTCAGTGCCAGACTGCTCAGCTCAAACACGTCGGGGCGCAGTCCGGCCTGCTGCAGCGGCGCCAGCCACTGGGCGATGACGTCGCGGCGCGCGGCGGTGACGTGCAGCTGGCTGGCGCTGCCGCCCAGCCGGTAATCCAGCGACAGCGAGGCGGCTTCGACCGGGAACAGACGCGATGCGGACGCGTTAACGTAGCGGCTGAGCGCCGGCTCGCGCAGTGAGGTTTGCGGCAACGGCAGCGTGCGCTGCAGCACCAGCTGCGGCGGCAGGCCAACGCGCAGTGAGTAGCGCCTGGGTAAATGACGCTGCCAGCGCACCAACATCTCCTGTAACACTGGCGAGGTTTGCAACACGCCGTTGCGTAACGTATCGTGCGGCAGCGGCTGCTGCCACCAGTGTCGCAGCTGCCATCCGTGACGGCGTCGTTCAATGCCAAGGGCGCAGAGTTGCCCGTTCTGGATGTCCAGTCCAATTTGCCAGCGCTGAAAAGCCATGCGCGCGATCTCCTTATCGTTACAGGAAAAAGGATGATTACCCGCATTGCATGAAGAATGACGGGTATATCAAAGCGTCAGGCTTGCCTTTATACTACCGCGCGATTGTTTATAAACTGCCCAAACGCCAACAGATGGGAATTCTCAGGTGAAGTTCGTAAAGTATTTATTGATCCTTGCAGTGTGTTGCATTTTGCTGGGAGCCGGCACGGTTTATGGTTTGTACAAATACATAGAGCCGCAGCTGCCTGATGTGAACACATTGAAAGATGTGCGCCTGCAAACCCCGATGCAGGTTTACAGCGCGGATGGCGAGCTGATCGCCCAGTACGGTGAAAAGCGCCGTATCCCGCTCACCCTGCAACAGATGCCGCCTGAGCTAATCAAAGCGTTTATCGCCACCGAAGACAGCCGCTTTTATGAGCATCACGGCGTCGATCCGGTGGGGATTTTCCGCGCCGCCAGCATCGCGCTGGTCTCCGGCCACGCCTCGCAGGGCGCCAGTACCATTACGCAGCAGCTGGCGCGTAACTTCTTCCTCAGCCCTGAACGCACGCTGATGCGTAAAATCAAGGAAGCCTTCCTGGCGATTCGCATCGAGCAGTTGCTGAGTAAGGATGAAATCCTTGAGCTGTATCTGAATAAAATCTATCTCGGCTATCGCGCTTACGGCGTCGGTGCGGCGGCGCAGGTGTACTTCGGTAAACCGGTCGATCAGCTGTCGCTGAGTGAGATGGCGATGATCGCCGGCCTGCCGAAAGCGCCGTCGACCTTTAACCCGCTCTATTCACACGCCCGTGCGCTGGCGCGCCGTAATGTGGTGCTGGCTCGCATGCTGGATCAGAACTACATCACGCAGCAGCAGTATAACGACGCGCGCAACACGCCGCTGACCGCCAGCTATCACGGCCCGGAAATTGCCTTCTCTGCACCGTATCTCACCGAGTTAGTGCGTCAGGAGATGGTGAAACGCTACGGCGACAGCGCCTATGACGATGGCTACAAGGTGTATACCACCGTGACCCGCCATCTGCAGGAAGCCGCACAGCAGGCGGTGCGTAACAACGTGATGGCGTACGATATGCGTCACGGCTATCGCGGTCCGACCAACGTGCTGTGGAAAGTGGGTGAAGCCAGCTGGGATCACACCCGCATCGTCAATACGCTGAAAAATCTGCCGGTCTACGGTCCGCTGAATGCCGCCGTGGTCACCAGCGCCAGCGCCGACGAAGCCACCGCCATGCTGAAAGATGGCAGCAGCGTTTCGCTGACTTTAGCCGGCGTGCGCTGGGCGCGTCCGTATAAATCCGACACCCTGCAGGGCCCGACGCCGCGCAGCGTCACTCAGGTGCTGCAGGCTGGCCAGCAGATTTGGGTACGCAAAGTCGGGGATGCATGGTGGCTGGGACAGGTGCCGCTGGTGAACTCGGCGCTGGTGTCGCTCAATCCGGAAGACGGTGCGGTACGCGCGCTGGTCGGTGGTTTTGACTTCAACCAGAGTATGTTCAACCGCGCCACCCAGGCGCTGCGTCAGGTCGGCTCGAACATCAAGCCGTTCCTGTATACCGCCGCCATGGACCGCGGCCTGACGCTGGCCTCCATCCTCAACGACGTGCCGATTTCACGCTGGGATGCCGGCGCCGGCGCAGACTGGCGACCAAAGAACTCGCCGCCGACTTATGCGGGTCCGATTCGTTTACGCCAGGGGCTGGGTGAGTCGAAAAACGTGGTGATGGTGCGCGCGATGCGTGCTATGGGCGTTGATTACGCCGCTGAGTATCTGCAGCGCTTTGGCTTCCCGGCGCAGAACATTATCCATACCGAGTCGCTGGCACTGGGCGCCGCATCCTTCACGCCAATGCAGGTGGCGCGCGGCTATGCGGTGATGGCCAACGGCGGCTTCCTGGTCGATCCTTACTACATCGCGAAGATTGAGAACGAACAGGGCGGCGTGATTTTCCAGGCGCAGCCGAAGATCGCCTGCCCGCAGTGCAATCTGCCGGTGATCTATGGCGACACCAAAAAGTCGGTGGCGCTGAATGAAGAGAGCGTGGAAAACGTCGCCACCTCGAATCAGCAGCAGAATCAGACCGTGCCGCAGCCCGAGCTGGAGCAGGTACCCGCGCAGCCGCAGCCGGCCGGCGATCAGCAGTACGCGCCGCACGTGATCAACACGCCGCTGGCGTTCCTGATTAAGAGCGCGCTGAACTCCAACATCTTCGGTGAACCGGGCTGGATGGGAACCGGCTGGCGTGCCGGTCGCGATCTGAAGCGTAACGATATCGGCGGCAAAACCGGTACCACCAACAGTTCCAAAGACGCCTGGTTCTCCGGTTATGGTCCGGGCGTGGTGACGTCGGTGTGGATTGGCTTCGATGATTCGCGCGCGCTGGGTCGCACCACGGTATCGGGTGCGATTCCGGATCAGATCTCCGGCTACGAAGGCGGCGCGAAGAGTGCGCAGCCGGCATGGGATGATTACATGAAAGTGGCGCTGGATGGTGTCCCGGTGCAGCCGCTGACACCGCCGGACGGCGTGGTGACGGTGACCATTGACCGCAGCACCGGCAAGCTGGCCAACGGTGGCGGCAACACCCGTCAGGAGTACTTCATTAACGGCACCCAGCCGACCGAGTATTCGGTGCATGATGTGGGCACCACCATCATGGACAACGGTGAAAGCCACGAACTGTTTTGATCAAAAAAGCCGGGGGAAATCCCCGGCTTTTTGTTTTTACCACGTGCGACTCTCCGCGCCTTTTATTGCGCCGCCAGGTGTCCTCAATAACTCAACCGCCCCTGCTTCACCAGCCACTCACGCACCATGAACAGCGCGCTGACGTTACGCGCCTCGCGAAAATCCGGCTCTTCCAGCAGCGCCAGCAGATTGCTGAGCGGCCAGCGGCGTACAATCAGCGGCTCCGGCTCATCCCCTTCCAGCTTCTCTTCGTACAACCCTTCAGCTACCACGATATTCATCTTGCTGGAGAAATAGGACGGCGCCATGGTGAGTTTGCCCAGCGCTTCCAGCTGGTGCGCGCCAAAGCCCACTTCTTCTTTCAGCTCACGGTTGGCGGCTTCAAAAGCGCTTTCACCAGGATCGATTAAACCTTTCGGGAAGCCCAGCTCATAGGTTTCCAGTCCGACGGCGTACTCCTGGATCAGGATCACGTCATCGCCAATGATCGGCACAATCATCACCGCTTCACGATCGGAGGGCTTCATGCGCTCATAGACGCGACGCGCACCGTTGCTGAAGGCGAGATCAACCGCTTCGATGGTAAACAGGCGGGAGCGGGCCACCGCTTCCACGTTGAGGATGTCAGGTTTTTTCAGGGGAGTGGTCATATCAGCCTCAAACTTAGCACAGCCTTGTGAAACGCGATGACGTCAGCATACCGAAGCCCGCAGCATTGTGCGACACGCAGCGCGGGTCAATCATGGTGACATACATTTGTCCGCTGCCGCTAACAACTTCTTGTTATCTGCACAGTAAGATTTTCACAATAAGTCAACGGGGTAGCAGCAAATTCGGATAATACCGATTTTTAATTGAGGTGCTTGTGAGTACCATCCCGTTAAGGAATAATCTAACAAATTTATAATACAATGATTTTGCGCGGTATTTTGTTTCATTTGCCTCTTGTCAGAATGACTTCTGCTCGCCAAAATTGACTCGTATTGCAGGTTTTACCGGGAGCACATCGTAAACGTGACGGCAGTTTTTTGGCTGGATTGAGCAAAGCATGAGCACTCTTATCGTCATTCTGGCTGTCATGCTGGCCTGTTCGTTAGTGGCCGGAATCGGCTACTGGTACGCTATGCGGCATCGTCCGCCGTTGGCGAAACCACTGCCGTTTATCAGTCCGCCCTGCCGTAAACTCACCGATGAAGAACGCGCTGCCGTTGAGAAGTATATTGCGTCGCTGGGTAAAGCGCGTCAGCACAGCGGCGGGCGATCGACCCGATCGTCACGGGAACCCGAAGCGCTGGCGCTGACCGCACAGAGCAATAATGTTTATCCCGTTACCCGCTCCATCACCCGTTACGGCCTCTCCACTGACGATCCCCACAAATGGCGCTACTACCTGGATGAAGTCGAGGTGCATCTGCCGCCGCTGTGGGAGCAGTACATCGCTGAAGAAAACTACGTCGAGCTGATCCGCACCCAGACCCTGCCGCTGGTGATCTCGCTCAACGGCCACTCGCTGGTGAACTATGCGGTGGAACAACCAGCGCTACCGCCGCTGGTGCGGCCGATGTCGACCAACGCCTCGATTCGTAAAGAGGAGAGCGAAAACGTCGAGCTGCTGCAGGTGCGCAAAGAGTCGCCGGAAGAGTATCAGCTGTCGCGCGCCGACGGCACACGTGAAGCAAGCGCCATTTGCTGCGCCTTCCTGCTGTTTTTCCTCAGCCTGGTGCTGCCCGGCAGCCTGATGCTGTGGATTGCGCTGCCCGCTGGCGCGATCGTCGCTGTCAGCCTGTGGTTTATGTACCGATTCCCCGGTGAAAAAGGGCTGCGCGATGTGCACTGTCTGCGTGGCGCACCGAAGCGCTGGGGCCTGTTTGGCGAATCCAACCAGGAGCAGAGCAACATCTCGCTCGGCATCATCGACTTAATCTATCCGGCACACTGGCAGCCTTATGTGGCGCACGACCTGGGCCAGGTGACGGATGTGGATATCTACCTGAATCGTCAGGTGGTACGCCAGGGGCGCTTCCTGTCGCTGCAGGATGAAGTCCGCAACTTCCCGGTACAGCGCTGGCGTAAAAACCTGGTGCTGGCGTGCGGTTCGCTGCTGGTGCTGGTGATGCTGGTGAGCTGGATTCCGCTCAGCATGCCGATCAAACTCAGCCTCGCCTGGCTGAAAGGCACCGAAAGTGTGGAAGTGAACAGCGTCGATAAACTCACTGCCCTGCCGCTGCACATTGGCGATAGCCTGAAAGTGAACGGCACCGGCATGTGCTCGGTTCCGGGCAATTACCAGAGCAACCGCAGCTACGGCTACATGCCGTTCGACTGCTCGGCGATTTACTGGAACAACGCTGCGCCGCTGCCGCTGCCGCAGTCCGACATCATCGACAAAGCCGCCGCGCTGCTGGAGACCACCACGCAGCAGCTGCATCCGGAAACCAACACCGACCCGAAACTGAACCCACAGCTGGCGTCGGCGATTCAGAAATCAGGCATGATTCTGCTGGATGATTTCTCCGACCTGGTGCTGAAAACCCAGCAGCTGTGCAGCCAGCAGCAGGACTGCGTGCGCCTGAAAAATGCGCTGGTCAACCTCGGTAACGCCAAAGACTGGGATACGCTGATTCACCGTGCGGATTCCGGCAAGCTCAACGGCATGAATGTGCTGCTGCGCCCGGTAAGCGCCGAAGCGCTGGAGAATCTGGTGAATACCGCCACCTCAACCTTCTTCTCGCGGGAGACGCGTCGCGCGGCGGAAACCCTGAACAGCCCGCCGCCGGGCGGATTCCTGATCATTAGCGATGAAGGCCGGCAGATGGTGAACCAGCCGCAGCCGTCGGTGGCGCTGTTCGATCTCGACGCCCCTTCACAATGGCACGAACTGCAGCGCCTGTCCGGCATGCTGCTGCACACGCCGTTTTCCGCCAGCGGTATCATTACCAGCATTACCACCGATGCCAACGGCACGCGCCACATCGCCCTGCACAACGAGCCCGATGCCATGGCGCAGTGGCGCTATCTGGGCACCGCGCTGCTGATGCTGGTGCTGATTGTCAGCGCCGTCAGCAACGGCCTGCTGGCGCTGCGCCGCATCCACCGCAACCGCCTGCGTATGGCGCAGATTCAGCAGTATTACGACAAGTGCTTTAACCACAACCTCAGCACTATGCAGAGCGTGCGCTCGCTGTTCTGACCCTCCGCCTTCTGTGCTACCCTGTCGCCCTGTTTTTCAGGGCGGAAAACAAAATGCCGATTACGCTTAAGGGATTGGCGATGGATCGGCAGCCCGCAACGGCACCTCGCCCTTGATTTATCACGTTGTACCCATACCTTTGGGTATCCGGCACCGGCCCGATCCATCTTTCCGGCGTCATGCGACCATGTGCGACCGATCGCCACACGGCGCGACGCAGCGTAACAGCAGGAGCCGCAATGAAAGAGAAAACCAGTGAAGGCGTCCGCCTTGATAAATGGCTGTGGGCCGCGCGCTTCTACAAAACCCGCGCGCTGGCTCGCGACATGATTGAAGGCGGCAAAGTGCATTACAACGGCCAGCGCAGCAAACCGGGCAAAGTGGTCGAACTGCAGGCCGAGCTGACGCTGCGTCAGGGCAACGATGAGCGCACGGTGATCATCACCGCCATCGGCGACCAGCGGCGTCCGGCCAGCGAAGCGCAGCAGATGTACGCGGAGACGGCCGCCAGCATCGAAAAGCGCGAAAAGAACGCGCTGGCGCGCAAAATGAATGCCCTGACCATGCCGCATCCCGATCGCCGCCCGGATAAAAAAGAGCGCCGCGATCTGCTGAAATTTAAATTGTCGGGCGATGAATAACTCGCGCCCCCACGAGAGAAACCTTATGTCTGTTCAAGATCAACTGCATCGTTACCTGTTTGAAAACGTCGCCGTGCGCGGCGAGCTGGTCAACGCATCTCAAACCTGGCGCGACATCGTGCAGAACCACGACTACGCCGAGCCGGTCAAAACGCTGCTGGGCGAACTGCTGGTCGCCACCAGCCTGCTCACCGCTACGCTGAAATTTGACGGCGACATCACCGTGCAGCTGCAGGGCGATGGCCCGCTGAGCATGGCGGTGATCAACGGGAATAACCGCCAGGAGCTGCGCGGCGTGGCGCGGCTGAAAGAGGATGCGGAGATTGCCGCCGGCAGCAGCCTAAAGCAGATGGTGGGTAACGGCTATCTGGTGATCACCATTTCGCCTGAGAAAGGCGAGCGCTATCAGGGCGTGGTCGGCCTGGAAGCCGATACGCTGGCGGGCTGTCTGGAAGATTACTTCATGCGTTCCGAGCAGCTGCCAACCCGCCTGTTCATTCGCACCAGCGAGAAAGGCGCAGCCGGTATTCTGCTGCAGGTGCTGCCCGCGCAGGAGCCCAACCTGGATGACTTCAACCATCTGGCCACGTTAACCGAAACCGTGAAGAGCGAAGAGCTGATTGAGCTGCCCGCTACTGACGTACTGTGGCGTCTCTATCATCAGGAAGAAGCCACGGTTTACGACCCGGCGCCGGTCAGCTTTAAATGCACCTGCTCGCGCGAACGCTGCGGTGAAGTGCTGAAAACGCTGCCGCCAGAGGAAGTGGATGAGATTCTGGTCGAAGACGGCAAAATTGATATGCACTGCGACTACTGCGGCACGCACTATGTGTACGACGCCGTGGATATTGCTGCTATTCGTAACGCTCCCTCCGGCAATAGCGATCAACTGCATTAATCAGCAAACGGGCGGTGACGCCGCCCGTATTTTCCGCCGGCGTAGCGCTATGATTTTTCACGGAAATTAACTAATTTACGCTAACTTTAGTTTCATAAGTGGCAGATTTCTCTACTTGTCACGTTCCAGCTCGCATTTTTAACTCTCTTCACTTTTCCACCTCGCTCAGACGTGTACACTGCGCGCGATCTGCCCTGTGCGGCTATGCGCAGCAGGACGCAGAAACCCTCATAAAAAATGCCATGAAGTACCGATTTAAGGAGCAGTCACATGCGCGTTAACGGCCTGACATCGCAAGACCTCGAAACGCTCGGAATTAGCGGCACCACCGAGGTGGTGTACAACCCTGATTACGCCACGTTATTTCAGGAAGAAACCCGCCCGGAGCTGGAAGGTTACGCGCGCGGCACCCTGACGCAGAGCGGTGCCATTGCCGTGGATACCGGCATCTTCACCGGACGTTCGCCGAAAGATAAATACATCGTGCGTGATGACACCACGCGTGACACGCTGTGGTGGAACGATGTTGGCAACGGCAAGAACGACAACCAGCCGCTGTCACAGGAAACCTGGCAGGCGCTGAAAGATCGCTGCACGCAACAGCTTTCCGGCAAGCGTCTGTTTGTGATTGACGCCTTCTGCGGCGCCAACCCGGATACTCGCCTCAGCGTACGTTTCGTGATGGAAGTGGCGTGGCAGGCGCATTTCGTCAAAAACATGTTTATCCGTCCGACTGAAGCCGAACTGGCTGAGTTTACGCCGGATTTCGTGGTGATGAACGCAGCGCAGTGCACCAATCCGGACTGGCAGGCGCAGGGGCTGCATTCAGAGAATTTTGTTGCCTTTAACCTGACCGAACGCATGCAGCTGATCGGCGGCACCTGGTACGGCGGCGAGATGAAAAAAGGCCTGTTCGCCATCATGAACTATCTGCTGCCGCTGAAGGGTATCGCCTCGATGCACTGCTCGGCCAACGTCGGCAAAGCGGGCGACGTGGCGGTGTTCTTTGGCCTTTCCGGTACCGGTAAAACCACGCTCTCTACCGATCCGGATCGTCAGCTGATCGGCGACGATGAGCACGGCTGGGACGACGACGGCGTCTTTAACTTCGAAGGCGGCTGCTACGCCAAAACCATCAATCTGTCAGAACAGGCTGAGCCGGAGATTTACCGCGCGATTCGCCGCGATGCGCTGCTGGAGAATGTGGTGGTGCGCGCCGACGGCACGGTCGATTACGCCGACGCCAGCAAGACGGAAAACACCCGCGTGTCTTACCCGATCGAGCACATCGAAAACATCGTGCAGCCGGTGTCGAAAGCGGGCCACGCGAAAAAGGTCATCTTCCTGACCGCCGATGCGTTTGGCGTACTGCCACCGGTTTCGCGTCTGACGCCGGAGCAAACCCAGTACCACTTCCTGTCCGGCTTTACCGCCAAGCTGGCTGGCACCGAGCGCGGTGTGACGCAGCCCACCCCGACCTTCTCCGCCTGTTTTGGCGCGGCGTTCCTGACGCTGCATCCAACGCAATACTCGGATGTGCTGGTGAAACGTATGCAGGCGTCCGGCGCGCAGGCCTATCTGGTGAATACCGGCTGGAACGGCAGCGGCAAGCGCATTTCGCTGAAAGACACGCGCGCCATCATCAACGCGATTCTGGCCGGTGAGCTGGATGAAGCGGAGACCGTGACGCTGCCGGTGTTTAATCTGCAGGTGCCCACCACGCTGGCACAGGTGGACGATGCCATTCTCGATCCGCGCCGTAGCTGGCCTGACGCCGCCGCCTGGCAGCAGGCTGCCGAAGCGCTGGCGCAGCGCTTTATCACCAATTTCGAGAAGTACACCGATAACGATGCCGGTAAGGCGCTGGTGCAGGCCGGCCCGCAGCTGTGAAGTAGCCCAGCCGCCACAACGGCGGCTTAGCGATGGCACATTTCGTCGCGGCGCGATTTATCGCGTATGCCTGCAGCGGTAATATCGCTGATGGATGCGCAATAGATTGCGCCGCGACGGTTGGTGCGGAAATTTAACTAACGTTACTGCTTACTGCCGTCGTGGCGCTGTTTTCCGGAATCGGTAACCACGCACGGATACGTAATCCGCCGCGTTCACTGTCGCCAATCTCCAGCGATCCGTCATGCGCATCGATAATACGCTGCACAATTGCCAGGCCCAGACCGGTGCCGCTGGTGCTGCGCGCGCTATCGCCACGCACAAACGGCTGGAACAGATGCTGTAACTGATCCGGCTTAATGCCCGGACCATCATCCTCCACCTGGAACCACGCGCGATTCAATTCCTGACCGCTGCTGACCTTGATCCAGCCGTTACCGTAGCGCGCCGCGTTAACCACCAGATTCGCTACCGCGCGTTTAATCGACAGCGGGTTAATATCCAGCATCAGCTCCGCGTCCATCACCGCATTCTCAATCTCGCGCTCGTAGCCGCTCTCCGCCGCCACCACTTCGCCCAGCACGCTATTCAGATCGGCACGCTCGGTTTGCATCTCCTGTCCGGTGCGCAGGTAATCGATGAACTGCTCAATGATGGCGTTGCACTCTTCGATATCTTTGTTGATCGACTCGGCCAGGTAGCCATCTTCCTCGCCCATCATCTCGGTGGCGAGACGGATGCGCGTCAGCGGCGTGCGTAAATCATGGCTGACGCCGGCCATCAGCAGCGTACGGTCATCGGCCAGCTGCTTCACGCCCGCCGCCATCTGGTTGAAGGCGCGCGTCACCGAACGCACTTCCGAAGCACCGTATTCGCGCAGCGGTGGCGGAATAATGCCTTTCCCCACCTGCAACGCAGCGTGTTCGAGATCGACCAGGGGTCGGTTTTGTATACGGATAAACAGCCAGGCGCCGCCAATCGCCAGCAGCATAATCGCCAGGGTATAGCGGAACAGCGGTGAGAAGTCGCCCTGATGGATTTCAGTCAGCGGTACGCGCACCCAGATATCCGGCGACAGCCAGGTTTTCAGCCAGACCACCGGCGAGTTTTTGTTAACCTCAACCCGCACGTCGGTCGGCCCGCCCAGCTGCTGCGCCATCTGTTCACTGAGGAATTCATAATGCTGCGCCCAGCGCAGCCCGCTCTCTTCCGCCGCCGCGTTGGTGTACAACGAGATGCCCAGCTCACGATAAATTTCGCGCCGGAAGGCCGGCGGCACTTCCAGCTGCGTACCATCCTCCAGCTGCAGCCGATCGGTCATCAGCATACGCACTTCGTAGGCGAGGACTTTGTTGAACTGCTGCAGGCTGGGAAGAATGGCGAAATTGAGCACCACCAGGTAGGTCGTTACCAGGCTGACGAACAGCAAGGTAACGATCAACAACAGGGTGCGGGCAAACGAACTGCGGGGTGAGAAGCGCAATCGCCTCATGCTTTACTGCCGTCCGGAACGAACACGTAGCCAAGGCCCCAGACGGTCTGGATGTAGCGCGGATGCGCCGGATCTTCTTCGACCATGCGGCGCAGACGAGAGATCTGCACGTCGATAGAACGCTCCATCGCACTGTACTCACGCCCGCGCGCCAGGTTCATCAGCTTATCGCGTGACAGCGGCTCACGCGGATGGCTCACCAGCGCTTTCAGCACGGCAAACTCTCCGCTGGTCAGCGGCATCGGCTCATCTTCACGGAACATTTCGCGCGTACCGAGGTTCAGTTTGAACTTACCGAAGGCGATGACCGCTTCTTCCTGCGACGGCGCGCCCGGCAGCTCATTGGCCTGACGACGCAGCACGGCACGAATTCGCGCCAGCAGCTCACGCGGGTTGAACGGTTTTGGAATGTAGTCATCGGCGCCGATTTCCAGCCCCACGATACGATCGACCTCTTCACCTTTCGCGGTGACCATAATGATCGGCATCGGGTTACTCTGGCTACGCAGACGACGGCAAATTGACAGGCCATCTTCGCCCGGCAGCATTAAATCGAGCACCATTAAATGGAATGATTCGCGGGTCAGCAGACGATCCATCTGCTCGGCGTTGGCGACGCTGCGCACCTGAAAGCCCTGTTCGGTGAGATAGCGTTCGAGCAGTGCGCGCAGACGCATATCATCATCGACGACCAGAATTTTGTAGTTCTCTTGCATGTTCAACTCCCAAAGGCGCCATTGCCTGAGCCGATATTGTGTAAAAAAGATGCCCGTCTGTGACAGTCATTAATGGTTTATATTCTAGCCGAAATTGTTACAAAGCATATTAAACAGCAGCTTATCTTTAATTTTAACCGCGAACTGCGGCTCCGCTCGCGCTTTTCTGACTGATTTTGACGCCGTTTAGCGCTTGTCTGAAAATCAGCGGCGTTTTCTGTCGGCGAGTGGTCCAGCCGGGCCGTCCCGCTTCCGCCGTCAGGCGGGGCGCGCCATTTGGCTTAAGTTTCGCCTGCAGGATAAGCCAGCGGCCGCGCTCAGCAGCATAAAATATCGCGTTTTCGCCGCTGACTGCGTATCCGCGCTCGGAACAGTGCCAGTGCGCGCGCAAAATAAGGCCAGTGTTAAATAAAGTGATTTAAATCAGTCAGTAAACTCCCCTTTCTTCTGCGCAAATGATCTCCGACACTGCATCGGTACCTGCTTACTGAGTTCATGTGGAGAAGAAAGATGAAAAAAACCGTTGTTCTGCTGAGCGCTCTGGTACTCACCAGCCTCACACAGGTTCAGGCCGCTACGCCAGCGGGCGAAGCCGCCGGCGCACAGGCGTCGACCACGGCCAAAGGTAATTCCGATGCTATCGGCATCGGTGCGGTGGGTGCCCTGCTCGGCGTCGCGCTGGCTACCATGGGCGGCGGCGATCACGGCGGCAGCAGCACCTCAACGACCACAGCGACCACGCCGGGCAAATAACGCTTATCTGGCGCGGCAAGGCTGCGGCGCTTCCCCCTCTTATACTGCCAGCCCTTTCGCCAGCGGAGAATAAGTTGCGCCCCGGCTTGTTTCACCAGGCCATTACTCTCCGCCTCTTTTTTCCTCACTTTCCGTGACGTACTCAATGCGGTTCACAAACCACACCTTCTGTCCTTCCGGCGTGTTCACCGTCACCTCGTCATCCACCTCTTTTTTGATCAGCGCGCGCGCCATCGGCGAGTCGATGGAGATGTACTCTTTCACCGTATCGCCATAGATCTCGTCCGGTCCGACGATACGAAAACGCTTCACGTCGCCCTGCTCATTCTCTACTTCCACCCAGGCACCGAAGAACACTTTGCCCTCCTGCTGCGGCGCATAATCAACAATTTTCAGCTCGGCGAGGCATTTACGCAGATAGCGCACGCGCCGATCGATCTGGCGCAGCAGGCGCTTGTTATAGGTGTAATCGGCGTTTTCAGAGCGATCGCCCAGGCTGGCGGCCCAGGAGACAATGCGGGTGATTTCCGGCCGCTTCTCATTCCACAGATGGTCGTGCTCAGCACGCAGCTTGTTATAGCCTTCGCGGGTAATCAGTTGGGTTTTCATCGCTTCACTCGTGGTTACAGCCCTGTTCACTGCACAGAGGCTATCACAAAGCCTTACCTGCCCGGACAGGCACCCAGCGTCTTTTTCATCAGGCGCACATAATCGGCGACCAGGCCGGGCGTCCAGGTCATGATTTCTGCCCGTTCGCGCAGCACGCAGGCGCCCCAGAATGCCGGCTGCAGCAGCAGCGCAAACACCTGCTGCAGCCGCTGGCCGTAATAGCCTTCAAACGCCACGTCCAGCGCATCCACCACGGTGGTCGAACAGTTTTTTGCCGTCAGATTATACAGGCTGTCACCACGGTTGGCCTGCCAGTAGCTGGCTAGCGCCTGCCCGTTGTAGTGCTGAAAACTGTAGGTTAAATCCGGGCTGCGCCAGTCGGCAATCTCTGCCGCCAGCGAGGGGAGAAAACGGCCGGGGCGATCGTTAATCTGTCCGGCCAGCAGCAGACGCGGCAGCTCGTGCGGTTGCGGATCGATCTCCTGCTGCGGATAAAGGCTGATGTAGCCGCGCTCGCCAAAGCTCAGTGCCGCGTGGCCGGTACAAAAGTGCCCTTCACCGTTAATCACGCCGATGTAACGGTCAATCACATAGCGCTTCGGCTGTTGACTGGCTTCAGACTGCGCCTGCCAGACGTGGACGCAGAGAGGAAATGCCGCAGCGTCCGGCGGAAAGCGGGCCTGCTGCCACGGCCGGAGCCGCGCGATATGACGATGGCCGCGACAAAACCACGGCAGCAGCGTAACGGACTGACCCGCCGGCAGGCGCTGCCACTGGCACCAGACGCGCCATACCGTCAGGCTGAACGAGAGCAGCAACAGCACCAGCCAGCCGCCCAGCAACAGGCAGGTGTGCAGGTTGTCATTGAAAAACAGCACCACGCTCAGCACCATCTCGCCGCAGCCCAGCATAAAATGTCGCACCCAGCGCTGGCGCTGAATCAGCGCCGCGCTCAGGCAGCGAAACAGGCCGTTAAACAACAGGCAGATTTCCATCACCGTCAGCAGCAGTTTCTTCAGTTGCCTTTCATCACCGTGCCACAGCGCGCCGGCCAGCAGCGTGCCGACAAAAATCAGGGAAAACAGCAGATTAAGCCAGCGCTGCAGCGACACCTCGCCGCTCAGAAGGTTAAACAGCAGCGACAGCGACAGTAAGAGCGCCAGCACCTGTAGCGACAGATTGATATGCCCATCGACCAGCACGTCCGCCACGATCATGCCGGCCAGCAGCAGGCCGCACAGCGCCAGGCCATAAATCAGCAGACGATAACGCACCAGCAGCTCGCGTCCGGCCAGCAGCAGCAGTAATTTGATCATTGCTTCACCCTCCTTCCGTGGTTTGCCACGGATTATAGGGCAGAGGCGGGGCGAGCCTGGCAGCAACCGGCACGCCATTGCGTTGGGGTTTAACACATAGGTGGCTAAGTTTCTCTGAGTTGCGCGTTGCATTCAGAAAAAGACGGATTCACCGGTCAGCGGCTGGCAATTTGCGGCCTCAGTCCGTATAACTGTCCCCTATTTCTAACCCTGTGTAAGCAAGACAGTTACTGATGATGAAAGATTCGCTGAGCCAGATTATCGCAGGTGAGCTGAAGGCACGCGCCGACCAGGTTGACGCCGCCATTCGCTTGCTGGACGAAGGGAACACTGTGCCGTTTATCGCACGTTATCGTAAGGAAGTGACCGGCGGGCTGGATGATACCCAGCTGCGTACGCTGGAGAGCCGTCTCGGCTATCTGCGTGAGCTGGAGGAACGCCGCCAGTCGATTCTGAAATCCATTGATGACCAGGGCAAACTGACGCCGGAATTAGCCACTGCCATCAACGGCACGCTGAACAAAACCGAGCTGGAAGATCTCTATCTGCCTTATAAGCAGAAGCGCCGCACGCGCGGGCAGATCGCTATCGAAGCCGGGCTGGAACCGCTGGCAGAGACGCTGTGGAACGATGCGTCTCAGGATCCCGAGCAGCTGGCAGCACGTTATGTCGACGCGGACAAAGGCGTCGCCGATGTGCGTGCCGCGCTGGATGGCGCACGCTATATCCTGATGGAGCGCTTCGCCGAAGACGCCAAGCTGCTGGCGAAAGTGCGTGATTACCTGTGGAAGAACGCCCATCTGGTTGCACGCGTGGTGGAAGGTAAAGAGGAAGAAGGCGCTAAATTCCGCGACTACTTCGATCACCACGAAGCGCTGAGCAGCGTGCCGTCGCACCGCGCGCTGGCCATGTTCCGTGGCCGTAACGAAGGCATTTTACAGCTCTCGCTCAACGCCGATCCGCAGTTCGACGAAGCGCCGCGCGAAAGCTACGGCGAAACGCTGATCGCCGACCATCTTGGCCTGCGCCTGAACAACGCACCGGCCGACGGCTGGCGCAAAGCCGTGGTCAGCTGGACCTGGCGCATCAAGGTCCTGCTGCACCTCGAAACCGAACTGATGGGCACCATCCGCGAACGGGCGGAAGACGAAGCGATCAACGTGTTTGCCCGTAATCTGCACGATCTGCTGATGGCGGCTCCCGCCGGCATGCGCGCCACCATGGGCCTCGATCCTGGCCTGCGCACCGGGGTCAAAGTGGCGGTGGTCGATGCTACCGGCAAGCTGGTCGCGACCGATACCATCTATCCGCATACCGGCCAGGCGGCCAAAGCCGCGACCTCGGTGGCGGCACTGTGCGCGAAACATCAGGTTGAACTGGTGGCGATCGGCAACGGCACCGCTTCACGTGAAACCGAGCGTTTCTTCCTCGACGTACAGAAGCAGTTCCCGCAAATCAAAGCGCAAAAAGTGATTGTCAGTGAGGCCGGAGCATCGGTCTATTCCGCTTCCGAACTGGCGGCGCAGGAGTTCCCCGATCTCGACGTTTCGCTGCGCGGTGCGGTGTCTATCGCCCGTCGTCTGCAGGATCCGCTGGCAGAGCTGGTCAAAATTGACCCGAAATCTATTGGCGTTGGCCAGTATCAGCACGATGTCAGCCAGAGCCAGCTGGCGAAAAAACTCGATGCGGTGGTGGAAGATTGTGTGAACGCCGTTGGCGTCGATCTGAATACCGCTTCGGTGGCGCTGCTGACGCGCGTCGCTGGCCTGACGCGCATGATGGCGCAGAACATTGTCAGCTGGCGTGACGAAAACGGCCGTTTCCAGAACCGCCAGCAGCTGCTGAAGGTGAGCCGCCTTGGGCCGAAAGCCTTTGAACAGTGCGCCGGCTTCCTGCGCATTAACCACGGCGATAATCCGCTGGATGCCTCAACGGTGCATCCGGAAGCCTATCCGCTGGTGGAGCGCATTCTCGCCGCCACGGAACAGGCGCTGAATGAACTGATGGGCAATCCGGGTAGCCTGCGCGACCTGAATGCGCGCGACTTCACCGATGAGCGTTTCGGGCTGCCGACCGTCACCGATATCATCAAAGAGCTGGAGAAACCGGGCCGCGATCCGCGTCCGGAGTTCAAAACCGCGCAGTTTGCCGAAGGCGTGGAAACGCTCAACGACCTGCTGCCGGGCATGGTGCTGGAAGGTGCAGTGACCAACGTGACCAACTTCGGCGCGTTCGTCGATATCGGCGTGCATCAGGACGGCCTGGTGCACATCTCTTCGCTGTCGGACAAATTCGTAGACGATCCACATCAGGTGGTGAAAGCCGGCGATATCGTCAAAGTGAAGGTGATGGAAGTCGATCTGCAGCGTAAGCGTATCGCGCTGACCATGCGTCTGGATGAGCAGCCGGGTGAGAGCAACGCGCGCAGCGGCGGCAACCGTGGCGCAGGCAAAGAGACCGCGCGGCCGGCCGCCGGTGCCAAAGGCCGCGGCAAACCTGCCAGCAGCAGCGTCGGTAACAGTGCGATGGGCGATGCGCTGGCGGCCGCGTTTGGGAAGAAACGCTAAGCGGCGCGCGAGTACAGGAGGTTGATAAATTGTCCTGGCGGACTACGCTGAAAAAACCGTGTGAAAAAATGACCTTCCGCGTAACCCGGCGATCCGATGGACATTATCAACTTCCTGCTCGATGAGATTTATGAAGGTAGCTTCCCCGTCGCGGCGCGCGAGCGCCTGCTTTCGCACATCCGCGCGGCGCGCGACACGGTAAAGCTGCCGCGTAAAGCGCACTGGGATGAAAAAGACGTGGTGCTGATCAGTTACGCTGACCAGTTCCGCGAACCCGAGGAGCCCACGCTCGCCAGCTTTACGCGCTTTTTTCAGCAGCATCTGCAGTCCACCTTCAGCCTGGTGCATCTGCTGCCATTTTTCCCCTACTCGTCCGACGATGGCTTCTCGGTTATCGATTACCACAAAGTGAACCCGATTTGCGGTGACTGGCAGCACATCACGGCGCTGCACAGCGAAACCCGGCTGATGTTCGATTTCGTCTGTAACCACATGTCGGCGCACAGCGCGTGGTTTCGCCACTTTCTGGCGCAGGATGCCGGCTGGGACGACTTCTTTATCAGCATGCCGCCTGCCACCGATCTCAGTGCCGTGACGCGCCCGCGCACCTCACCGCTGCTGACGCCGTTTACCCTCGCTAACGGCGACACGCGCTTTATCTGGACCACCTTCAGCGCCGACCAAATCGATCTCAACTTCGCTAATCCGCAGGTGCTGATCCGCATGGTGGGCGTGCTGCTGGATTATCTCAACAAAGGCGCGGATTACGTGCGGCTGGACGCGGTGGGCTACATGTGGAAAACGCCGGGCACACGCTGTATCCATCTGACCAAAACCCATCAGCTGGTGAAGCTGTTTCGCGCCATCGCCAACGAAGTCGCGCCTGGTACGGTGATCGTGACCGAAACCAACGTGCCGCATCAGGATAACATCAGCTATTTCGGCAACGGCCACGACGAAGCGCAGATGGTTTACCAGTTTTCGCTGCCACCGCTGGTGCTGCACGCCATTCACTCCGGCTCGGCGCGCGCGCTGCGCCAGTGGGCCAGCACGCTTGAGCCCGGTGATGGCGGCACCACCTTCTTCAATTTTCTCGCCTCGCACGACGGCATTGGCCTCAATCCGGCACGCGGAATTTTGTCAGAAGCCGAGATTGTGGCGCTGGTGCGTGAACTGGCGCTGGAGGGCGCGCTGGTCTCCTATAAAAACAACCCGGACGGCAGCACCAGCCCGTATGAAATCAACGTAACGTATCTGGATGCGCTCAATCACCAGACCGACGATGACGAGACGCGCCTGCGTCGCTTCCTGCTGGCGCACGCGATTCTGCTGGCCTTTCCCGGCGTGCCCGCCATCTATATTCAAAGTATTCTCGGCTCGCGCAATGACAACGAGGGCGTGCGCGCTGCCGGGCACAACCGCGCCATCAACCGTGAGAAGTACAGCCTGCGCGATATCGAACAGCAAATCAGCGGCGGCAACCCGCTGCGTCAGCAGGTGTTTGAGCGGCTTAGCGCGCTGATTCAGCTGCGCACCCGGCAGCCGGCGTTCCATCCGGACAATCCGATGACGCTGCTGGAGAGCGACAACGCGGTGCTGCTGCTGCGCCGTCACGCCGCGGACAGCGACGAAGGGTTACTGTGCGTGTTCAATCTCAGCAGCCGCGAGATCAGCACTACGCTGCCGCAGGCGCGCCCTTTTCAGGATGTGATCAGCGGGCAGCGCGTGGATGGCAGCCAGCCGCTGGTGCTGGCCGCCTGGCAGTTTATGTGGCTGCGTGGATGAACTGCTGCACCTGCTGGCAGAACGCCTCCGGGTGCGAAATAAACGGCGCGTGCGCGGCCTTCGCGATGACAACCGACTGCGAATGCGGCCAGCGTGCATCCAGCTGCGGCGCAATGCGGCGCGGCACCAGGCCATCCAGCGCGCCATAGATACGCAGGAACGGCAGCGTCAGCCCATCCAGTGCGCTGCGCAAATCATCGTGGCGCAGAATGTTCAATCCCCCTTCCAGTACCGCCACTGACGGCATCGGCTGCGACAGCACTACCTCTTTCAGCTGGCGCGCATCCTGACGCGCATTTTCCGTACCCATGGTTTGCAGCGCGAGAAAACGCTCCACCGTGCGCTGGAAATCGCTGCTCAATTGCTGCTGGAACGTCGCCAGCGTCTCAGGCTGAATGCCGGGCCATTCATCCCGGGCGGTAAAGCACGGCGACGAGGCCACGCTAATTAATGCCGCCACGCGATCGGGCTGGCTCAGCGCCAGCTGGCTGGCCACTAAGCCGCCCAGCGACCAGCCAAGCAGCACAGCGCGCGCTGGCAACTGCGGTAGTAGCTGCTGCGCCATCTGCGCCAGGCTCAGCGGCCCAAATCCCTGGCTGCGGCCAAATCCCGGCAGGTCCACCAGGTGCAGACGAAAATGCGGGCTGAGTCGCGGAACAATGTGTTGCCACACTTCGGCGTTCAGTCCCCAGCCGTGCAGCAGCACAAGATCGCGATCGCCTGTGCCTGTGGTGTGCCAGTAAAGCGAACTCATCGGTTACACTCCCGAAAAGTGAAAAGGAGGTCGCTATGCTAGCAATCCCTGCCCTGTGTTGGCTATGCCGTCTGCCGCTGCGTATCGCCCGGCACGGCCTGTGCAGCGCATGTCTGCGCCAGCTACCGGCGCTGCCGGCGCTCTGTCCCTGCTGCGGACTGCCGGCCAGCGGCGATCAAGCGTGCGGACGCTGCCTGCGCCGGCCGCCGCCGTGGCACGCTCTCACTTGCGTGAGTGATTATGTGCCGCCGCTGAGCGAATGGGTGCAGCGGCTCAAATTCTCGCGCGCAACCGCACTCAGGGTGATGCTGGCACGGCTGCTTTTGTTAAAATTATTAACAAAGCGCCGCCAGCAGCCGCTGCCGCGTATCGATCTGGTGCTGAGCGTGCCGCTGCATCGCCGCCGCGCCTGGCAGCGCGGGTATAATCAGGCCGCGCTGCTGGCTAAACCGCTGGCGCGCTGGCTCGGTTGTGAATACCGCGAAGGTCTGCGCCGGGTGCGACACGGTGCGGTGCAGCATGTGCTCAGCGCCCGCGCCCGGAAAAGCAATCTGCGTGGCGCGTTTCGCCTTGAAATGGCGGTGCGCGGACGCCACATCCTGCTTATCGATGATGTGGTGACCACCGGCAGCACGGTGGGGGAAATCAGCCGCTTATTACTGGCGCAGGGCGCGGCCAGCGTACACATAGGATGCCTGTGCCGTACCTTGTAGAGCGTCGGCGTTGGGCGTATTATAACCAGGTATTTTAGTCAACTATTGAGCAATCGCCATGATCCGTATTACTGATACTGCGCAAGAGCACTTCGCAAAACTGCTGTCAAAACAGGAAGATGGCACCCAGATTCGCGTATTCGTTATTAACCCGGGTACGCCAACCGCCGAGTGCGGCGTCTCCTACTGCCCGCCGGACGCGGTCGAAGCCACCGATACCGAACTGAAGTTCGACAAGCTGTCTGCCTATGTTGATGAGCTGAGCGCGCCGTACCTCGAAGATGCGGAAATCGACTTCGTGACCGATAACCTCGGCTCACAGCTGACGCTGAAAGCGCCGAACGCTAAGATGCGTAAAGTGTCGGACGATGCGCCGATGGTTGAGCGCGTGGAGTATCTGCTGCAGGCGCAGATCAACCCGCAGCTGGCCAGCCACGGCGGTCGCGTCTCGCTGATGGAGATCACCGACGAAGGCTACGCCATTCTGCAGTTCGGCGGCGGCTGTAACGGTTGCTCGATGATTGACGTGACGCTGAAAGACGGCATCGAGAAAGAGCTGCTGGCCGCCTTCCCTGAGCTGAAAGGCGTGCGCGATCTCACCGAGCATCAGCGCGGCGAGCACTCCTACTACTGATAGAAGATGCGGCAGCCACCCCGGCTGCCGCGTGTTTTACGGCTTCTTACGCCCTTCATTGACGATCGCCAGCAGCTGCTGCACTTTCCGGTAACTAAACAACTTCTCCAATGGTACGCGCAGTTTGCGCCGCCAGTTGGGGTATTCGGCTACCGTGCCCGGCACGTTGACCGGCGTCTCCATTCCCAGCCAGTCCTCCGGCTGCAGCCCCAGCAGGGCGCTGTCGGTGTACGCCAGAAAGCGGTGCACGCCCTGATTCAGCGCAGGCGTCAGACGCTGGCCGGCGCGGTTTTTGCTGCGCGTATCAATGGCTTGCGCCTCGCTCAGGGCGTTCAGCAACGCGGTTCTCTGCCCATCGCGTTCCGCGATGGCCGCCTTCAGCATGCTGCGTTTAGTAAACAGCCCCAGCTGCTCGCGCAACTGCAGATCGGCGGCATGCCAGAATCCGCTCAGCGTCGGCAAATCATGGGTACTGGCGCTGGCAATCGACTGGCGCGGATAGGCTGCCGGTGGCCGGAACTGCCCGTCCTCCCCGCACTCGAACATCAGCACCTTCCACGAAAAAATGCCGCGGTCGCGCAGCAGGCTGACGATCTCCTGCGGTACGGTGCCGAGATCTTCACCGATCACCATACAGCGCTGACGCTGACTCTCCAGCGCAAGGATCGCCAGCAGGTCGTGCACCGGATAGGCGACATACGCGCCTTTATCGGCACCTTCGCCATAGGGAATCCACCACAAACGCAGTAGCGCCATCACGTGATCGATACGCAGCGCCCCGCAATCGCGCATATTGGCGCGCAGCAGATCGATAAACGGCTGATAGCCCCGCGCGCGCAGTACATGTGGATCGAGCGGCGGCAGCGCCCAGTTCTGCCCGAGCGGGCCAAGCGGATCCGGCGGTGCCCCCACCGATGCGCCCAGCTTATACAGCTGCGGATCCTGCCAGGTTTCCGCGCTGTGCTGTGCCACGCCAACCGCCAAATCGCGATATAACCCGACCGCCATCCCCAGCTGCTGGCTACGCTGCCAGCAGGCGGCAAACTGCTGCTGCGCCAGCCACTGCAGCCAGCTCCAGAACAGGATGTCGTCCTCATGCTGCGCGCACCACTGCTGCACCTCCGGCTGCTGCGCCTGCTGCCAGCCTGACGGCCATTTTTCCCAGCCCCACTCATCGGGATGCTGCTGGCTGCGCGCTGCCACGATGGCGTCAAATGCCGCCTGATAGCGCAGCGCATCGCCGCCTTCCGCAAGAAATTGCTGAAACGCCGGCTGCCGGGTCAGCTGCGGCTGTGCGTGCTGCCAGGCAAAACGCAGCGCAGTCAGCTTGAGCGTCGTCACCGCGCGGTAATCAACAAACGCTGCGCTGCGCGCCTGTTTTAGCGCTTTGCGCGTTGGCGCGCTGTGCCACCAGCGCTGGGCGGCGTCACTGTGGGTGAATTCGTCGATTTGATTGATGTCGATGTACAGTACGTTGAGCCAGCGGCGCGAGCTCGGGCTGTACGGGCTGACGTGATCCGGCTGCGCCGGATAGAGCGCATGCAGCGGGTTGAGACCGATGAAATCGCCGCCGTGAGCGGCGACCTGCTCCAGCATCTGCATCAGATCGCCAAAGTCGCCGATGCCCCAGTTACGCGCCGAGCGCAGCGTGTAAAGCTGCACCAGCGCGCCCCAGCGCTTTTCCCCCTGCGCCAGCGCCGGCGGCAGATAACAGCGCGCCGGTGCAATGATAATGCGCGTCTGCCACTGCTGGCGTGGAGTGCTCAGCGTGAGCTGATGGTAGCCCTCGGGCAATTCTGTCGGCAGCGCCAGGCTTTCTCCCGCGCTCAGCGTGCCGTCATAGTGCTGCCCCTGCTCGCTCACCAGCTGCCAGCGGTAGTCGTCGCTGCCCTGCGGCGTCAGTTCAGGCTGCCCGGGCGGCGTGAACACCAGCACCGGCGGCAGCGGTGGCGCGTTGCCCGTCGGGGCGTCCATCAGCGCCAGCAGCGCGCGTTTGGTGTCGTCGCTGATGGTCTGTGACTCACCTTTATTGTTGATAAAACTCAGTGCGATACCGGCATCCCGTGCAGCCTGATCCAGTTTCTTCATGGCCATGTTGTCTCCTTCGTTGCCGTGCGCACATTACGCATGCAGCGTCATTTTCCGGCGGCTCAGCGCGCCGCCTGCCAGATACGCTGTTGATAATCGCGAATCGAACGATCGGCACTGAAGCGGCCGGTATGCGCCGTGTTGAGAATCGCCGCTTTGGTCCACGCTTCCGGATCGCGCCACAGTGCTTCGACGCGCTGCTGTGCCGCGATGTAGGCGGCGAAATCGGCCAGCACCAGCCACGGATCGCCCTGTTTGCTCAGGCTCTCCAGCAGCGGCGCAAACGCCTGCCGGTCGCCGTCGCTGAATTTGCCCTTTTCCAGCTCCTTCAGTAAACCGTCGAGATAGCGATCGTGCTTACGCAGCTTCTTCGGACTGTAACCGTCGGCCTTCAGTGCTTTTACCTCATCCACCGTGTTGCCGAAGATAAAGATATTTTTCTCACCGACCGCCTCGGCAATCTCCACGTTAGCCCCGTCCAGCGTGCCAATCGTCAGCGCGCCGTTGAGCGCCAATTTCATGTTGCCGGTACCGGAGGCTTCGTAACCGGCCGTGGAGATCTGCTCCGAGAGATCGGCTGCCGGAATCATCAGCTCGGCGGCGGTAATCCGGTAATCCGGCACAAACACCACCTTCAGGCGATCGCCCACCAGCGGGTCGTTGTTGATCACCTCCGCGACTTTATTGATGGCACAGATGATGTTTTTTGCCAGCAAATAGCCGGGCGCCGCCTTGGCGCCAAACAGAAAGACGCGCGGCACGAAGTCGGGATTGTCCGGGTTATCGCGCAGCTGGCGATAGCAGTGCAGGATGTGCAGCAGACTGAGATGCTGGCGTTTGTATTCGTGCAGGCGCTTGATCTGCACATCAAACAGCGCGTCAGGATTGATATCGATGCCGGTCACGCGTTTGATGTACACCGTCAGCCGCAGTTTGTTTTGCTGCTTGATGGTGCGGAACTGCTGGCGAAAACTTTTCTTCTTCGCCAGCGGCGCCAGCCATTCCAGCGCGTCGAGATCGTTGGCCCACTCCACCTGCAGGCTGTCGTCAATCAGCGCGGACAGCAGGGGGTTGCACTGCTTCAGCCAGCGGCGCGGCGTAATACCGTTGGTGACGTTATGAAACTTGTGCGGCCACAGCTGGTGATATTCCGGGAACAGATCGTTAACCACCAGCTGCGAGTGCAGCGCTGCCACACCGTTGACGGCGAAACAGCTCACCACGCACAGATTGGCCATGCGCACTTCGCCATCGCTCACCACCGCCAGCTTGTGCCAGAGAGCGCTATCATTCGGCCAGCGCTGTTTGACCTGCTGCTTCAGCTGGCGATTGATCTGTTTGATGATTTGCAGATGGCGCGGCAGCAGTTCGCGCAGCAGGCTCGCCGGCCAGCGCTCCAGCGCCTCCGGCATCAGCGTATGGTTGGTATAGGCAAAGGTGCGGCTGGTAATATGCCAGGCGTCGTCCCAGCTCAGGCCATGCTCATCCAGCAGCAGACGCAGCAGCTCCGGAATAGCGATGGTGGGATGGGTATCGTTGAGCTGAATCACTTCGAAATCCGGCAGCGTATGCAGTGCACGGCCCGCCAGTCGGTGACGACGCAGTATGTCGCTCACCGCGCAGGCGCACTGGAAATACTGCTGCATCAGCCGCAGACGTTTACCTGGCGCATGGTTGTCATTGGGATAGAGCACTTTGGTCAGCTTGTCGGCTTCAATGCCCGGCTGCTCCGCCTGCAGGAACTTCCCGGCGTTAAACAGCGTCAGATCAAACGGCTGCGCGCTGGTGGCTTGCCACAGGCGCAGCGGCAGCGTGATGCCGTTGCGATAGCCGATTACCGGCAGATCCCAGGCCTGGCCGATCAGCTGCTGTGCCGGACGCCACTCGACGCTGCCGTCGTCGCGCTTTTTGACCTTACCGCCCAGCCCCACCGGCACATCCAGCGCCGCGTTATGGCGGAACCACGGATAGCGATCGCGCTGCCAGTCATCCGGCGCTTCGTGCTGCTGTCCGGCCACAAAAGACTGACGAAACAGGCCGTACTGATAGTTGAGGCCGTGCCCCATCGCCGGCTGGCCGACCGTCGCCATCGCATCCATGTAGCAGGCCGCGAGCCGTCCCAGACCGCCGTTGCCCAGCGCCGGATCGACCTCCTCCTCCAGCAGTTCATTCAGCTCAACCTCGTGCTCTGCCAGCGCGGCAGCCACCTCGTTATACCAGCCGAGATTGAGCAGGTTGTTACCGGTCAACCGGCCGGGCAGAAACTCCATCGAGAGATAATTAACGTGGCGCTGAGCGCTTTTCGGCGGCACGGGCGGCTGTGCGGCGAGCAGTTCCATCAGCGCCCGGCTGAGCGCCTGCCACCACTGATGCGGCGTCATCTGCCGGGCGGAAGTCAGTCCGAGCTGCTGCCACTGGCGGGTCAGCGCGGCGTCAAAGCGGGTTTTATTGAATTTTAGCGGCGACATAGTGCATCCCTTTGCATCCGAAACGGTAAACACGGGCAAGCGCAAATCTGAAAGAGTAAGTTAAGCCGGGGACGCTGAAAAAAGCGACAGGGAAATGAAGATGCAGTGAAAAAAGGCGTGCCGCTGCGGCCTGGTCGCCATCAATGGCGACCCTACAATAAGCGCGATGACCTGGTGCCTCACAGGGTGCGCATTGATGCGCACCTGGGAAATCAGCACAGCTCCAGATGCACTTCGTGCTGTTCAATCACCTTCAGTACGCTTAACGGCGGGGTTTGATCGGTATACAGGTAATCAATCAGGCTCATGTTGCCAAGGTTAACCATGGCGTTACGGCCAAACTTCGAGTGATCCACCACCAGCATCACGCAGCGCGAGTTCTCGATAATGGCGCGTTTGGTGCGCACTTCGTGATAGTCGAACTCCAGCAGCGAACCGTCCATATCAATACCGCTGATGCCGAGAATGCCGTAATCGAGCCGGAACTGAGAGATAAAATCGAGCGTGGCTTCCCCCATGATACCGCCGTCGCGCGTGCGCACTTCACCGCCGGCAATAATCACGCGGAAATCCGGCTTGCCCATCAGCAAAATCGCCACGTTGAGGTTGTTGGTGACGATACGCAGATTGTTGTGGTTGAGCAGCGCATGCGCCACCGCTTCCGGCGTGGTGCCGATATCAATAAACAGCGTTGCGCCGTCCGGGATCTGGCTCGCCACGCGCTCGGCGATGCGTGCCTTTTCCGCCGACCACATCATTTTGCGATCCTGCCACGCGGTGTTTTCCGAGCTGGAAGGCAGCGCTGCGCCGCCGTGATGACGCTGAATTTTGTTTTGATCGGCCAGATCGTTCAGATCGCGCCGGATAGTCTGCGGGCTGACCTCAAAGTGATCCACCAGCTCTTCCGTACTGACATACCCCTGACGCCGGACCAGATCGATAATGGCGTCATGACGTTGCGTCTGCTTCACATCTCTCTCCTCGGCTCAAGGCCGTGTTCTTTTTATCCTGCTACTAGCGACGTGCGCGTTTGCGCGTATCAACGAACGCCATTGCCAGCCCCACCAGCAAACCGGTGACGTGCGCAGCGTTCGCGATCGACAGGCCAAAGGCGCCGTACCAGCCAATCACCAGCCATACAATAGCGAAGCCAATCAGGCCGCGCTCGAGATAAATGCCACTTTCGGGATCGCGCTCGCCGCGCAGCCAGCAGTAGCCCATCAGCGCATAGACCACGCCGGACAGCCCGCCAAACAGCACGCCGCTGAACTTCGCCTGCATCCAGCCGCTCAGCAGCGCTGAAATCAGCATGATAACGAACAGCTTGCCGCTGCCGAGGCGCTTCTCTACCGCACCGCCGAGATACCACCACCACATCAGGTTGAACAGAATGTGCAGCAGCGAGAAGTGCAGCAGCGCGTGGCTGAACCAGCGCCACACCTGAAAATACTGGGAGGAATCCGCCGGCCAGGCCAGCCAGCCGAGTACCACATCGTCGCCGACAATCTGCATCAGGATAAACACCGCCACGCAGGCGATCATGATGGTCAGCGTGAGCGGGCCCGCGCGTTCGCGAATGTTTGCCCAGATATTGCCACGCTCATAACGCAGACCGCTGTCGGTGGTACCGCTGTGCCAGCTCGCCGCCTGATAGCGTGGATGGTTGGGATCGCGCACGAACTGCGCGAGTTCGTTTTCGACCATCTCCAGCTTGCTGTCGTCATCCAGCACAATGACACAGTGGCTTTCGCGCTCAATACGCAGCGTGACGCCGCGCGTCGCCATGTAATCGACAAACGCCTGCGCCATACGCGGCTGGTTAAACTGGGTGATGCGCATCATGCGGTGCTCTCCTTCCTTTAATCGGTCAATCAGAGGCTGCCGGTGGCGACCTGCGTCGGAAACGCCGCGCGCCAGGCATCAAAACCGCCGTCGATGCTGTAGACGTCGCTAAAGCCCTGGCTTAACAGGAACTGCGCCGCGCCTTTACTGCTGTTACCGTGATAGCACATCACCAGCACCGGCTGGTCATGCCTGGCGCCGGCGATAAACGTCGCCAGGTTGTCATTGGTCAGATGTTGCGCACCGGTGGCATGGCCCATGGCGAAGCTTTGCGGATCGCGGATGTCTACCAGTTGCGCTCCCTGTGCCAGATGCTCGTTAGCCTGCAGGACGTTAATACACTCGAAGGTTTCCATGGGTCTCTCATTACCTCGTCATCAATTGGCGTTAGTTTACCCTGATAAGCCGCCGCCATAACCTGACAAATCCTGTGGGTATGTGATTTTTTTCCTGCCGAAATGTTAGCTATATCACGCAAGAATGTTTTTATTGAGTTAAGCGCTGGCGTCAATGTTGGTTTCCGATTATTATTACGCTCGAAAACGAACATTTTAGAACTATTCCGAACATCGGAGGAGATGACGTGGAAACCAAAGACCTGATCGTGATCGGCGGCGGCATCAACGGTGCCGGCATTGCAGTGGATGCTGCAGGACGCGGCCTGTCAGTGCTAATGCTGGAGGCGCGGGATTTGGCCTGTGCAACCTCCTCTGCCAGTTCCAAGCTGATTCACGGTGGCCTGCGCTATCTGGAACATTACGAATTCCGTCTGGTGGGCGAAGCGCTGGCCGAACGTGAAGTGCTGCTGAAAATGGCGCCGCACATCGCCTTCCCGATGCGTTTCCGTCTGCCACACCGCCCGCATCTGCGTCCGGCGTGGATGATCCGCATGGGCCTGTTTATGTACGATCGCCTCGGTAAGCGCACTACGCTGCCAGGCAGTAAAGGTCTGCGTTTTGGCGCGGAATCGGCCCTGAAGCCTGAAATTACGCGCGGTTTCGAATATTCCGACTGCTGGGTGGACGATGCGCGCATGGTGGTGCTTAACGCGCAGGAAGTGGTGAAACAGGGCGGCGAAGTGCGCACCCGCACCCGCGTAACTCGCGCCTGGCGTGAAGCCGGTCTGTGGATGGTGGAAGCGGAAGACGTCGATACCGGCAAAACCTACACCTGGCGCGCCAAAGGGCTGGTTAACGCCGCCGGTCCCTGGGTGAAACAGTTCTTTGACGATGGCCTGAAGCTGAAATCGCCGTACGGTATTCGCCTGATCAAAGGCAGCCATATTGTGGTGCCGCGCGTGCACACCGAAAAGCAGGCTTACATTCTGCAGAACGAAGATAACCGCATCGTGTTTGTGATTCCGTGGATGGATGAGTTTTCGATCATCGGTACCACCGACGTCGAATACAAAGGCGATCCGAAAAATGTCAAAATCGATGACAATGAAATCAGCTATCTGCTGAAGGTTTATAACGCGCACTTTAAAAAGCAGCTGACCAGTGACGATATCGTCTGGACCTACTCCGGCGTGCGTCCGCTGTGCGATGATGAATCCGATTCACCGCAGGCGATCACCCGTGATTACACGCTGGATGTGCACGACGACAACGGCCAGGCACCGCTGCTGTCCGTATTCGGCGGCAAGCTGACCACCTATCGCAAGCTGGCGGAGCATGCGCTGGAGAAACTGGCGAAATACTACCCCAATGCCGGTCCGGCGTGGACCAAAAACGCCGTGCTGCCAGGCGGTGATTTCTCCGGTACGCGTGAAGATTACGCTGCCAGCCTGCGCCGTCGCTATCCGTTCATCAGCGAAGGTATGGCGCGTCACTTTGCCCGCACCTACGGCAGCCGTACTGAAGTGCTGCTGGAAGGCGCGAAGAGCCGTGAAGATCTGGGTGAAAACTTTGGCCACGAATTCTATGAAGCCGAACTGCGTTACCTGGTGAAACACGAGTGGGTGCGCGAGCTAGACGACGCCATCTGGCGCCGTACCAAGCAGGGTATGTGGCTGAGCGAAGCCGAACAGGCGCGCATCCGCGACTGGCTGGCGGAAAACGGCCAGAAACCGGCGCTGTCGCTGGCTTCCTAATCGGCTTAAGCATTGTCCTCAACCCCGCCACCGCGCGGGGTTTTTGTTTTTTCTCTTTTTGTGTTGGCTAGAGGTTATTCACACAAGGTACTGCACCAGATCAATTCTCACCGCTCCGCTTACTGACTAAATAATCCGCGACTGGATTAACGGACTCGTCAGTAACAGGGAGCATCACGCATGGCTTTAGCCACTTTTCCGCTCAATATCTTCACCACACAGCGCATGTTTAATGACTATGGCGCTGACGATATGCGCTACGGCGATATCTGTGAACGCCGGATGAAAAACGAATTCGGCCTCACCCACATTTCCAATGTGGTCGACCCGTGGAGCATGACGCGGCTGCATCCCTTCCATAATCCCCAGTCGCGCTTTGCTGGTGCTTATGCGAAACCTGGCGAAAAGCTTTCACCGCTGGAGTGCGCCAGGCTGCTATTTGCTGAGATGCAAACCACGTCATTACCTTTCGCGCTTGTTGGCCCGCAACGTTTCCTGATAAATAAGATGCTGGAGCATTTTATGCGCTCCAGCGGCCTGCCGTTTCGGGATTTGTCGCTGGATATGGCATATCGGGACAAAATTATGAACGACAGAAGCATAAACAGTACACACAAAGCCATAATTGATACGCTCAATGTTAATATTGATTATGGTATCAAAGGCCTGCCATTGAAAAATATAGGTGATATTAATTCTGCCATTAATAACTCGATCCTGCCAAAGTTCGATTCATTAATTATGGATAAAATAAATGGTTTAGGCATTACTGTTCATGATGTTTATGCTACCAAAATTGACATATTGAGTCTTGACATTAATGGTGCGCGCTGGAGGGCAAAAATGCGCTTCAGCGGACAGGATCATTTCGGTCTGGATACGCATGATATTCACAAGCATAAATTCAGACAATTTCAGTTTTTTAAGATATGATTCACATTACAACGTTATGATAAATTTGGCTTTCGTCCTTTTCTGACGAACATGGATGCTGTGATAGATATTGAAGGCGGCCGTTAATGAACAGGAAGACATGGGCAGGATTAATTCTGCTTGTTGCATTAGCCAGTGGCATATACTGCTACCTGAACTTCAGGGAAGTTAACGTTATTGACGTTCACCAGGATTACTATTCTGCATCAATTATCGTCGATCACCTGCCTTACTCTGACGATAAAAAAATAAGGTGGTGGTTGATTCACCAGCCGCAAATAACGTCAAAATACAATATTAAAGCCTTTAATGATAATGGCCCCATTACCTATTATTTTTATGCACTAGGTAATGGATATCAGCCATTAGAAAAAAAGGACCGCATTTGCTTTAAGCAAATGCAACCCCCTGCTAATTGTCTGGATAAAAATTTACTGATGAAAATTCAGCGGAAGCAGGATGGTGGCGTGATATTCTCACTGGATTCAGGAGATTACACAGTGAATAAAGACAATGAAATGAGTCGATTGCAGAAGAGCAATTGATACATAGCGCGATAAATCGCGCCGCTACAGTGTGTGCGATCGATAATGACGAAGGTCACTACCGAATTTATCGTAGCGGCGCAATTCATTGCGCTAACTGACCGTCAATCTTACAGCCCGGCATTGTCACGAATATATTTACGGGCTTTCACTGCATATTCGAATGGGTTAGCGATGGCCGGATCCTGTTCCGCTTCGACCACCATCCAGCCTTTATAGCCGTAATCATCGAGGATTTTGAATACCGGTTTGAAATCGATCACGCCATCGCCTGGTACGGTGAAGGTGCCTTTTTTCACTCCGTCGAGAAACGACAGCGAGTTTGCGCGCACCTCTGCCACCACGCTGTCACGCACATCCTTCAGATGCACGTGGAAAATACGCGGCAGATGCTGGGTCAGCACATCCAGCATCACCTGCTGTGATCCTTCGGAGTAGTAAATGTGGCCGGTGTCGTACAGCAGACCGACGTTATCGTTGGTCATTGCCATAAAACGGTCGATCTCGGCTGGCGTCTGAATGCCGGTGCCCATGTGATGATGCAGCGTCACGCGCATCCCTTTCTGCGCCGCGATCGCCGCCAGTTCGTTGTAACCTTCTGCCGTCAGGCGCCACTCTTCGTCAGTGAAAACCGGCTTCTGCTCCAGCACCGGCAGCGACGTGCCCTGAATGCTTTTGCTCTGTTCCGAGCAGCCAATCACGCGCGCGCCCATGGCGTGCAGGAAGTTCATGTGGTTGATGAACTGATCGATGGTTTTCGCTTTGTCACCGTTGGCAAAAAAGGTACTAAACCAGGCGTTACAAATCTGCATACCGCGGATATCCAGCATCGGCTTCAGCACCGCCGGATCGCGCGGATACTTGCTGCCCACTTCGCTACCGGTGAAACCCGCCAGCGCCATCTCGCTGACCGTTTGCTGGAAAGTATTTTCGCTGCCGAGTTCCGGCATGTCGTCGTTGGTCCAGCCAATCGGCGCAATCGCCAGTTTGACGTTCTCTTGGTTCATTTTCAGCTCCCTGACACAGAGAGGCAGCGGTAATCCGCTGCCGTGGATAGGTTTAGCGCACGCGCCTGATTATTTCTGGTAAAACGCCGGACGCGGCGGCATGGCAACGGGCTCAATCGCACCGCTGGTTTGCGCCTTCAGGCAGGCATCGGCAGCCACCGACGCGGCAAAGCCGTCCCAGGCGGAAGGCCCGCTCAGCTGGCCCGCTTTCACATCATTGATAAACGCCTGCAGCTCAACGTCGTAGGCGTCGATAAAGCGATCTTTCCAGTCGGTCAGCAGCGCGTTGCCAAGGCGGGCATCTTTGCGCATTTGAATGGCCGACGGCTCCGGCAGTCTGGCGATGCCCTCTTCGCCCACCACTTCACACTGAATGTCATAGCCGTACGCGCAGTTCACAAAGATCTCCACATCGATGCGGATGCCCTTCTGCGTTTCAAACAGTACGATCTGCGGATCTTTCAGCTTCGCGTGTGACTTTGAGGTCGTGCGCGGGAACACCACCTGCACGCTTTTGTAATCGTCCTCGGTCAGCCAGCGCAGGACATCCAGCTCGTGAATCAGGGTGTTGGTAATAGCCATGTCGGTGGTGTAATTCTCGCCGACGCTCTGATTACGGTGTGCGCAGTGCAGCATCAGCGGCTCGCCGATGTCACCGTCGGTGATCACCTTTTTCAGCGCGCGATAGCCGGCATCATACGGGCGCATAAAGCCCACCTGCACCAGACGTTTGCCGTGCGCGATCTCGGCGTCGACAATGCGACGGCAGCCCTCCGCGCTCAGTGCCAGCGGCTTCTCGCAGAACACCGGTTTCCCGGCGGCAATCGCGGCCAGCGTGAACTCTTCATGCGTCGGGTCCCACGAGGTCACAAGCACGGCATCCACTTCCGGCGAGTTAATCACCTGATGACCATCCTGATACACTTCGGCCTGGATATTCAGCCGCTGCAGCGCCGCGCGCGCCCCTTCCACATTGATGTCTGAAACCGCCACCACTTTTGCGCCCTGCAGCACGTTGTTGCAGCGACGAATATGTTCCTGACCAATTGCGCCGGTACCGATTACACCGAGTTTGAGCGTCATAATTACACCTGTAGAGTCGGATAAGTAGGGTAAAACGGGCCGGGCAGCGCCGGCCTGAAAAGGGTTAGTACTTACGCGCCTGTTGAATATGCTGATTGAGCTTGTCGGCCACCTGCTGCGTCCGCTCTGAGGTGGAAGCCTGCGCCACGCCGACGTGCCACCAGCTGAAGTATTTGTGCACCATGGTTTTCGGCAGCACTTTGATGTCAATCAGGGTCGAAACCGTCTGCTGCTGCGCATCTTCCAGTGCCGCTTTCAGCTGCTCCAGCGTGGTGACACGGTAGGTTTTACAGCCGTAGCCGGCGGCTATCGCCGCGAAATCTACCGGCACGAAGCCGCCATCCAGCTTGCCGCCCTGCGGATTACGGAAGCGGAACTCGGTGTTGAAACTGTCCATGCCGTGTTCCATCTGCAGGTTGTTGATGCAGCCATTGGTCATGTTATCCAGCAGGATGACGTTGATTTTCGCCCCTTCCTGAATCGAGGTGACCAGCTCGGAGTGCAGCATCATGAATGAGCCGTCACCCACCATGGCGTAGACTTCGCGCTGCGGCTGTGCCAGCTTCACGCCCAGCGCGGCATTCACTTCGTAACCCATGCACGAGTAGCCGTACTCAACGTGATACGCGTTGTAATCTTTGGTGCGCCATACGCGCTGCAGGTCACCCGGCAGACTGCCGGCGGCGGCGACAATCACCGCATCCTTTGGCAGCTGTTCGTTTAAGGTGCCCAGCACGCTGCTCTGCGTCAGCACCGACTTTGTCAAACGCTCAAACTCGGCGAACAGCGCGGTGCGATCGATGTGGTCAGCGATTTCCGGAATAAAGTCGTCGGTGTTGAAAGTGGCGGCGTACACGCGCTGCGTCTCTTTCAGCAGCTTGCTCTGCGCCTGTTCAATCTGACCACCCCAGTGATTCTCAAAGCCGTTCAGTCCGGCTTCCAGCGCGGTTAATCCTTCGCGTGCATCCGCCAGCAGCTGCACGCCATCCAGCTTGTAGCTGTCGAAGTTGTTGACGTTAATGTTGAGGTAGCTGATTTCCGGATGCTGGAAGATCCATTTTGAAGCCGTAGTGAAATCGGTATAGCGCGTACCAATACCGATCACCAGATCGGCCTCTTTGGCCAGCAGGTTCGCCGCCAGACAGCCGGTTTCACCCACGCCGCCCACATTCAGCGGATGGTCGGAAACGATGGTGCCTTTGCCGGCCTGCGTTTCGGCAAACGGAATATTGAAACGCTCGGCAAAGCTCAGCAGCGCCTGACCGGCATCGGAGTATTTCACGCCGCCACCCACTACAATCAGCGGCTTGTGCTTACGCGCAATCAATGCCAGCGCCGCGTCCAGCTGGGCCGCCGTCGGCAGACGCCGGTCAAGCAAATGCACGCGTTTGTGGAAGAAGTATTCCGGGAAATCCCAGGCTTCGCCCTGCACATCCTGCGGCAGCGCCAGCGTTACCGCCCCGGTTTCCGCCGGATCAGTCAGCACGCGCAGCGCATTAATACAGGCGGTCATCAGCTGCTCCGGACGGCTCACGCGGTCCCAGTATTTACTCACTGCGCGGAAGGCATCGTTGGTGCTGATGCTGAGATCGTGACTCTGCTCGATTTGCTGCAGCACCGGGTCCGGCTGGCGCGTGGCGAACACATCGCCCGGCAGCAGCAGCAGTGGAATCCGGTTGGCTGTTGCCGTGGCTGCCGCGGTAATCATGTTGGCGGCACCCGGTCCGACGGAAGAGGTACAGGCAATGATTTGACGGCGCAGCGACTGCCGGGCAAAACCGATGGCAGCGTGCGCCATACCCTGCTCGTTACGGCCCTGATACACCTGTAAATCGCCGCTGTCCTGCTCCAGTGCCTGGCCGAGGCCGAGCACATTGCCGTGGCCGAAAATAGCAAAGATGCCGTGCACGAATTTGGTTTCAACGCCGTCAACGTTCAGGTACTGGTTATCCAGAAATTTCACCAGCGCCTGTGCGGTAGTCAGTCTGATAGTGCCCATATGCTTCTTCCTTTACATGTGGTACCCGCTCAGGGGGTACGACGCGGTTCGGGTCGGCGGTGAAAACGCGCCCGACGCTAAGTGAAACGTGTGGCGATTATAAACAAATGTTTTTTCCATTAAACCTGATTACAGAAGAAACATTTCATTTTGCGATGAAGATCAAATTCGGCGCTGAAACGCGGGCGGTGACGGGACGGGATGACAGCAAAGTGAAACAGCCTGCTATGCCTCAGTCATCATAACGAAATTTCATTTCACGTCAGCAGCTTCCTCTCATCCGTCATCATTTCCTGCGAGCTGGCTCACAAGCCAGAGCACCCGCGAAACGGGCAAGCCGTAAAGGGCGGGAAAGGTAGCGGCACCAGAGTTTTACCTGGCTCACAAAATCGCGATGGATGTTTCATTTCATATTGTGTTTGGAATTTTTATTCCTCATACTGCCCACATAGCCAGTCAGGCACCCCGAGACCCCGGAAGCATTGCGCTTGATAGTGGGCGGCAGCGCCCGCCGTGTCTGCTTATCACAGAAGGAAACCATCAGTATGAGTACACAACAGAAGCGGCTTGATGTGATTTGTATTGGACGCATCGCCGTCGATCTTTACGGCCAGCAAATTGGCTCTCGCCTGGAAGATATGACCAGCTTTAACAAATACCTCGGCGGCTCTTCCGGCAACGTAGCCTATGGCACCGCGATTCAGGGGCTGAAGTCGGCGATGCTGGCGCGCGTCGGTGACGAACACAATGGCCGCTTCCTGCGTGAAGAACTGCAGCGCGTGGGCTGCAATACTGACGGGCTGATCACCGATAAGCAGCGCCTGACAGGGCTGGTGATTCTCGGCATCAAAGACGAAGAGACCTTTCCGCTGATTTTCTATCGCGACAACTGTGCTGATATGGGGCTGGTTCCCGAGGACATTCGCGAAGAGTTCATTACCTCGTCCCGCGCCGTGGCGGTAACCGGCACCCACCTGTCGCATCCGGACACGCGGGCGGCGGTGCTGAAAGCGCTGGATATCGCCCGGCGCAACGGCCTGCGCACCGCGCTGGATATTGATTATCGCCCGGTGCTATGGGGTCTGACCTCACTGGGTGACGGTGAAACACGTTTCATTGAATCCGGCCAGGTGACGCAGCAGCTGCAGGAAGTGGTGCACTATTTCGATCTGATTGTTGGAACGGAAGAAGAGTTCCATATCGCCGGTGGCAGTACCGATACGCTGACCGCGCTGAAAAATGTACGTAAGGCCAGCAGCGCCACGCTGGTCTGCAAACGCGGGCCGCTGGGTTGTGTGGTGTTTGAGGGCGAGATTCCCGATAGCTGGGAACAGACGCGCCTGCACAGCGGCGTGCGCGTTGAGGTGCTCAACGTGCTGGGCGCCGGCGATGCGTTTATGTCGGGCCTGCTGCGCGGCTGGCTCAACGATGAGAGCTGGGAGCAGGCATGCCGCTACGCCAACGCCTGTGGCGCGCTGGTGGTATCCCGTCACGGCTGTGCGCCGGCGATGCCAACCAAAGAGGAGCTGGACGATTTCCTCAGCCGCGATAACGCGGTGAAACGTCCGGATCTGGACGCGCGCCTCAATCATCTGCATCGCGTTACCACGCGTAAGCAGCAGTGGCCGGAGCTGAATGTGTTCGCCTTTGACCACCGTAAACAGCTGGCCGATATGGCGCGCGAAGCGGGCGTCAGCGAGGAGCGCATTCCGCAGCTGAAGCTGCTGCTGTTGCAGGCGGCACAGGAGGCGGCTAACGAAGCCGGTCTCAATGAGAAGAGTGGTATCCTGGCGGATACCACGTACGGCCAGAAAGCGCTCAACGCCATCACCGGCAAGCACTGGTGGATTGGGCGGCCCATCGAGCTGCCGAGCTCACGGCCACTGCGTCTTGAGCACGGCAATATTGGCTCTCAGCTGGTGGACTGGCCGGCCGAACACGTCGTCAAATGCCTGGTGTTTTACCATCCCCATGACAGTGCTGAACTGCGTAAAGAGCAGGACGAACTGGTTCTTGACGTGTGGCGCAGCTGTAACAAAAGCGGGCACGAGTTGCTGCTGGAAGTGATTCTGCCGGAGAGCAACCCGGACCGTAACGAGTCCTACTATTACGACATGCTGAGCCACTTCTATAGCCTGGGCGTGCAGCCGGACTGGTGGAAGCTACCACCGCTGACGGCGGAGAGCTGGCAGGCGATCGGCGAGCTGATTGAGCAGCAGGATCCGCACTGTCGCGGCATTCTGTTACTCGGCCTTGATGCGCCGGAAGAGAAGCTGAAAGCCGGCTTCGCCGCCGCCGCGCAGGCGACGTGGGTGAAAGGTTTTGCCGTGGGTCGCACCATTTTTGGCCAGCCGTCACGCCAGTGGCTGAACGGTGAGCTGGATGATAAGGCGCTGATTGAGACCGTGAAAGGCAATTATCTGCGCCTGATTGGCTACTGGCGCGCCGCGCGCGGCTGACGCATTTGAAGAGGATGTACTGAGAAGCGGCCTGACGGATTTGAAGAGGATGTACTGAGAAGCGGCCTGACGCATTTGAAGAGGATGTATTGAGAAGCGGCCTGACGGGCCGCTTTTTAGTGTGTTGCGCGCGGATGCCCTCACCCCCGCCCTCTCCCACCGGGAGAGGGAGCCGTTCAGGCAGGTCGTTAAGCATTGTGGCAGGCCTGTCAGGCCGCTCCGGACTGCCCCCTCTCTCACTGAATGAAGAAGCAAAACCTTGCGACCTGTCTCATAAACCGCTCCGGACTGTTCCCTCTCCCGCCTGCGGGAGAGGGTTAGGGTGAGGGAGCCGTTCAGGCAGGTCGCTAACATTGTACCAGGCCGGCCAGACCGCTCCGGACTGTCCCCTCTCCCGCCTGCGGGAGAGGGTTAGGGTGAGGGAAAGCCCTCAACCCCCTGAGTTTTGTGAGGCAATTCATAAACCGATGAAATAGCCTTCACGATAGCGTCAAACAAATGAAATTTTCCATCCATCTGGTACTATAGCGCTCATTATCCAGCCATATTTC
>Ga0308168_1000206_pt1 | contig 89826 bp, 65 predicted proteins | sample PhyCR2_FD_202133 | JGI IMG/M metagenome (GOLD analysis project Ga0308168, IMG submission 202133) | Phyllosphere microbial communities from UC Gill Tract Community Farm, Albany, California, United States - DLSLRC.R2 | ecosystem: Host-associated > Plants > Phyllosphere > Unclassified | place: USA...
CGGTCAATCAGAAAAACCCGGGCAAAGTGCGCATCGGCGACAGCTTCCAGATCGGCGCCGGTATCGCCTTCGCGCTCAACGAGAAGATGAGTATGTCGTTCTCGGTCTCCGACCTGGTGCAACGCAAAAGCAAGCTGAAACAGGACGGTGGTGATTGGGAGTCGGTGGTATCAAGTGATGCCAACGCCGGTTACTTCAACGTCGGCATGACGATTGCGGCCACCGACAACCTGACGATCGTGCCGAACTTGTCGATTGGTATGACCGATGATGCGCCGGACTTTTCGTTCAGCCTGAAATTCCCGTATTACTTCTAGGCAAAAGCAAAAGATCGCAGCCTTCGGCGGCTCCTGCATGTGGATTCGAGTAATCCCCGCAGGAGGCGCCGAAGGCTGCGATCTTTTGATTCTCAGGCTCTTGCTCGTGACCACTCATCGGAAACACGTCCGCACCTGTCAGATCTGACAGGTGCGCCCTGCCCTCAAATCCGCTTTCATGACTCCAGCGCCTGGCACCTTGCAACCGGGCCCATAACGGAGCACTGCCATGAGCCAGCCGCTGGATGAAAACCGCATTCTTGCCCTGAGCCCTCCCTTCATACAGGGTAAGGTCGACTTGCAGACGCCGGAGAACTATCACGGAGGCATATCGCTGGATACCGTCAAGGACGATATGCGGGTTTTCGTAGATCCGTGGATAAGCATGGCACTGAAAGACGAATGCCAAATGTCTTATGACGGCGTCATTGTCGGAACGATACCGGTCGATGAAAACAATCTGAATAAACGGCTGGAATTCAAAATCCCCAGGGCCCAGGTCACCAATGGCGCAGCACTCGTCTTTTACACGGTGAAACGCTTGGGTCAGGAGCCAGTTAGCTCCGAGCCGGTGTTGCGTATGTGGGTCCAGCTCACACGGCCAGGCGGCCTGGATCGCGACAGCGAGGACGGCCATTCCGGCCTGCTCTACACGCTGAGCCCTGATCCGTCTCAAGGCGTGGATGCGGAAATGGCCCGGCGGGAAATCCGCATGCTCATCGTCCCTTATGAAAACATCGCCGTCTTCGACACCATTCGTTGCGGTTGGGGAGATCAGGTGGTGACGTACTACCCGGTCACCAGAGAGCAGATCGAAGATCCGGTCAACAATCCGATCATCGTCACCTTCACCGAAAAAGTCATCAGAGACCAAGGCAACGGCAGAAACATCGAAGTGCGCTATCAGGTCTTCGACCGGGTTAATAATTTCCCGGTTCCAGAGGCGCCGTGGTCGAAAGTCACCTATGTGAATGTGGACCTGAGCATCAGCCGCTTGCCGGCGGCAACAATCTGGGTCAACAACCAGAACGTCACCACCATCGACCTGAAGGTACTGGGCACGAGCGACGCCGATGCACGGGTTTATTTCACCCCGCCGGATTTCCAGATTGGAGACGAGGTCGAGCTAAGGTGCACCGGCCAGACATCTGAGGGAGTACCTGTCACGATCGGACCATTGGTACACACGGTCGGCGCCGTGCCTGGGCACTTCGATTTCAAGCTGGCCAATGCCTCGATCAGGGCCATGGTCAATGGCTCGGCCACGACCAACTACAAGTTACTCCGCCCCAACGTACCTGCGCGTCCGTCCAATGACGTTGTTGTTCCAATCACTGGCGAAGTCAGTCAGTTGAAACCGCCAACGGTTGTCGAGGCGCCGGATTACAAACTTGACCCGAACCGGCATCAGAATGGATTTACCGTGGTGTTTGACACCGCTGCGTTTGGCGCAAATCACGAGGTAAAACTGGAAATCGCCGGCAGACCCGGCGCCGGCTCAGTACCTCCCCAGCAAAAGCCGGTGGCGGGACAATCGAAAGTGCAATTCGACATTGATTTCTCCGTCACGGGAGCAAATCTGCAGCGCAGTGTGGAGCTGATATACAGCCTGATCGTTAATGGACAGCCGACGCCGGTGCAGAGTGTGACCCTAGTGATTGGCGAATTGCTGCAATCGAGCATGCCGATGCCGAAGCTCGAAGGGTTTGATGGTGAGGTGCTGGATGTAGGGTTGATCAAGGATGACACCAAGGTTTTGTGTGAGGCTTGGCCGTTACAGTGCGCCGGGTGTCCGATTTGGTTGGAGTATGTGGAGACGTTTGCGGCGGGTGGGGAGCGGGTCAAGGAGCAGTTTGTGGGGGCAGCGCATGATCAGGGGGTGGGGTTAAGTTATCTGGCTGAGGTGGAGTGGTTGCGGGGGTGTAAGGCGGATTCGAGGTTGGCTGTTGTTTTGAAGGTTGGGTTGTATGAGGAGGCGGTCGAGAGTGAGACGGTTGCGTGTCGGGTGAGGAGTTATGGGGTGAAAGCGGGGTTGGATGATTTGACTACGTTTGAGAACTACGACTGGAATCATTGGGCAATCGGTGTTGGTGGAAACGGCCATCAGTCGAAAATTTCTTATTCCTCAGATAAGTACTATTTAGAGTCTCTACCGAGTTCCAATCCCGACAACAAAACAATATGGATCAGTAAGTCTTTTCAGGATGTTGAGGCAGGCAACCTGCTCGAGTTCAGTTTTGAATATAGAACCTCAGGCAATGCCAAGCTGCACCTTTTACAAAATAATAAGCAGGAACTCTTTGAGATAGCAGCTCCATCCGAGTTATGGCAGAAAAAAAGTTTGGCGTTTAATATTGCGGAAGCCCCGACACCACGCTCGCTAATGTTGTTGTTTCTGGCAGGATTTATTCCGCAGCCATTCTATGTAAGAAACGTTAGATTACGAGCAATACGCAACCTCACTGGCATATCACACAGTTGAGTATAAAATTTCAACCGAAAATCTTGTCTGGAGCCATGGCATTTAACCTAGATATTACACTCACCTAATCTGATGCTTATGCAACAACCGATAAAAAGTAGGCCGCGAAACCCCTAAAACTTTCGCGGCCACACTCAAATTATCACTATGCCGATTCAACACATCGCACAACGCCTGCCGTTCCGCTCGGGTCTTGTAATCCTCCAGCGTGCCCATCGGCGTGGCGATCGAGTGTTGGCTGATCAACCCTAAATCCCGCGCCTCGATCTGGCGGCCCTCCGCCAACACCAACCCACGCCTGACCCGGTTAGCCAGCTCGCGCACATTGCCCGGCCAGTCGTGCTTGCCCATGGCAATCAACGCATCTTCGCTGAAGCTTCTTGGTCGGCGCCCGGTTTCATGGCTATAGAAGTGCGAAAAGTGGTTGGCCAGCATCGACAGATCGCCATGACGTTCACGCAACGGCGCTGTGACCACTTGCAGGACGTTCAGCCGGTAATAAAGGTCTTCACGAAAGCGCTTCTTCTCGATCGCCGCTTCCAGGTCAACGTGGGTTGCTGCCAGCACGCGCACATCCACCGGTATCGGCTGACTCCCGCCAACTCTCTCGATGTGTTTTTCCTGCAGAAAACGCAGCAGATTAGCCTGCAATTCCAGCGGCAAGTCGCCGATTTCGTCGAGAAACAACGTACCGCCATTGGCCGCTTCGATGCGTCCGACCTTGCGCTGGTGGGCGCCAGTGAACGCGCCTTTTTCGTGGCCAAACAATTCGGATTGAATCAGATGCTCGGGTATCGCCCCGCAGTTGATCGCTACAAACGGTTTGTTGTGACGCTGGGATTGTCGGTGCAGGGTGCGCGCGACCAGCTCTTTGCCGGTGCCGCTTTCGCCGCGAATCAGCACGGGCGATTCGGTCGGTGCCAGTTTGCTCAGCAGTTTGCGCAGTTCGCGGATCGGTTTGCTGTCGCCGAGCAGTTCGTGCTCCGGCTGATCAACATGGATTGTGCCCTGCCCGCGCAGGCGCGCCATGCCGAAGGCGCGGCCGAGGGTGACCTGGACGCGGGAGACGTCGAACGGCAAGGTGTGGAAATCGAAAAACCATTCACAGACGAAGTCGCCGACGTTTTGTAAACGCAGGACTTCCTGATTGAGCACGGCAATCCATTCGGTGCCGCTGCGGCTGATCAGCTCTTTGACCGCTTCGGGGCGTTCCAGATGGAATGGCTGCAAACGCAGCAGGCCGACGTCACAGGCGCGGGATGCGGCGTTCTCTAGATTACAGCTGTCGACATCCCAACCGACGGCGCGCAATCCCGGCAACAGGCGATGGCAGTCGTCGCAGGGATCGACCACCAGTAAACGTCTCGACGCAGGCGCTTCGCTCATGACTGTTCCTTGGCGCCAAATTTGATAAATGATCGAAAAAACAGTCATTTGGCAGACCCGGTTGTAACACTAGCAAGATTTTGACGGGGGCTTGTACCGATTGCTTATAGGGCGGGTATTAAAAGAGTTATAAGAAAGTTGGTTGTTAGTTAGCTATCGACTATTCGCGTTGTGTCAGAGAGCCGCCCCTCACCCTAGCCCTCTCCCGAGGGAGAGGGGACTGACCGCGGTGTTTATGCGAGTTACATCGACTTGAAAGACCGAGCCGAACTCGAGTTTGAAAAGCCCCCAACTCGGCTCCCTCTCCTCGGGGAGAGGGCTGGGCGGGCGGCGTTCCGATGAGGGGTGAATTCAGCGCGGTGTTCGGACATGTGCAGGATTAACGAAACGAACTTACGTTATGTAAAGAACCTGAAATTTCTTTGTTTCATGTGTGACCTACCCCCCTGTTGCGTGCATCAGTACAAGTAACCCGCCGCACGGTAAGCCCAACCGACGGCACATCACTTGATTGGGCGCCAATAGAGAGACGACCCCATGACTGCCCCGCTGCGTATCAACGAAGCACTTTTGATTGCCAACCACGCCTTCAAGCCTTTTCAATGCGTGGCCTGGGCGCCACAAGACGGCAATGGCGAACTGAGCCTGACCGTCGTCGACCGCACCAACTCACACATCGGTCGCAAACAGATCCCGAGCAGCGCCTACTCTGACCCGGCACAACTCGAACAATTGCTGCAGCAGGCCCGCGCCGAACTGAGCGAAGACGGCCACAAGTTGCAATCGTGGTCGATGCCACACTGATAATCGAACAAGGGCGGATGACATAAAGTCATCCGCCCTTTTCTTATGGGAAAACCGTTAGTTCCCGGTTCAGGTCTTGCCTGAATGCTTGGCTCGCTTGCGACTGGTTCAACAAGACACTGTTCTGGCACAGTGCGACCGTCGTTCTGTTGATTCGTCCAGTTGTACTTCTCGCGGTTCAGGGATTGAATGTTTCGCTCGTGCAGTCAGCCTCCCAATCACTGGGATATCGGCTACTCGCAAGGAGACGCGTGCATGTCGACCCTGAACACTTATGCGCTGCCCACGGTATGGAACAACCCCGGTTCGCTCGACTCGACCTTCGCCATTGGCGGTGTTGCGCAGGTGTACTTTGCCGGTAGCCTGTCCAGCCAGACACAACATGTCGCGCTCGATGCGCAGGGTCGGATTCTGGTCGCCGCCAAGGTCGGTACATCCAAGGGGAGTCGTTTTGGCCTGGCGCGACTGCTGGGCGATGGTTCGGCGGATTTGTCGTTCGGTATTCAGGGCAGCGTGATCGGCAGTTTCGTCGAGGGATTCGAAGCCAAGGCCGGCAAGGTTCAGTTGCTAGCCGACGGCAAGATTCTGCTGGCCGGCCTGCATTATGAAGATACCCAACGCACCCTGCCCGCCCTCGCCCTGTTCGATGCCAACGGCCAGCCAGACCGACTCTTCGGCGATGACGGTTTCCAGGTGGTGCGACTGCCCGGCGAGTTGTCCATGGGCACCCGCGACAACTGGTTGCCGCCGGGCGTGCCTGGCGTCGAAGCCTGTGACTTTGTGGTGCAGGAAGACAGCCGTATTCTGCTGATCGCCAACCATCATTTCAGCCTTGCCGACCACGCCGGCATATTGATCCGCATGCAATCCGATGGCCTTCTCGACGAATCATTCAACGGACGCGGATTTGTAGTGGTCCGCCACCTGCTGCTCAATACCTGGCTGAGCACGCTGTTGTTGAAGGAGGATGGGCGCATCGTCGTCGCAGGTTCCATCGACTTTCCTCAGCAAGGCCTGCTGGCGGTGTATCGGCCCGATGGCAGCCTGGACGAGCGCTTCGCCGTCGATGGCTTCATGGCTTTCAAGGCTCACGGCAACAGCGCTCAGGTCAGCCAGATCATTGAGTCCGACGACAGGCTCTATTGCTTCGGCAGCAGCCGCGATCCAATCCGCTGCCTGACGTTTGTCCTGCACGGCAACGGTCGACCGGACCTGCACTGTCACCACGGCCAGCCGCAGGTGGTGGACATCGGTCCCTGCGGGTGCCAATGGAACGCCGCCCGGTTGATGAGCGACGGCCGCATCGTTGCCGTAGGCGCGACCATCGGCGGGGTTGAAGCCGACTTCATGGTCGCCCGTTATCAAGCTGACGGCAGCCTCGATCCAGCGTTCGGCCAGGGCCACGGTTGGTTGCGCACGCGACTGGGGCGAAGTCTCGATACAGCCAATTCTCTGGCCGTACAAACTGACGGGGCTATCGTGGTGGGGGGCTATTCACTGGACGGCAACTACCGGGCAATGGTTGCGCGTTATCTGAATCCATAGAGCATTCAACAGGATCGAGATTATCGGCGACTTGATCTTCCTTGAAACATCCGGCAACTTTCGCGCTTCTAAATAAAAGGAGCAGCCGATGTCCGGTTCAATCGCCCAGGCGTTCGCGCACAACTTCCTCGGGCAATCGCCACGCTGGTACAAGGCGACCATCGTCGGTTTTCTCATTCTCAACGCCGTGGTGCTATTCACCATCGGCCCGGTCGCCGCAGGCTGGTTGCTGGTGATCGAATTCATCTTCACCCTGGCCATGGCGCTCAAGTGTTATCCGTTGATGCCCGGCGGCCTGCTGTTGATTGAAGCGTTGCTGTTGAAGATGACCACGCCGCAAGCGCTGTACGATGAGTTGCTGCACAACTTTCCGGTGATCCTGCTGCTGATGTTCATGGTTGCCGGCATCTACTTCATGAAAGATCTGCTGCTGTTTCTATTCTCGCGGCTGCTGTTGGGCGTGCGCTCGAAAGCGATTCTGGCGCTGATGTTCTGCTTCTTGTCGGCGTTCCTCTCTGCGTTCCTTGATGCGCTGACCGTGACGGCGGTGATCATCAGTGCGGCTGTCGGGTTTTACTCGGTGTATCACCGGGTAGCGTCTGGCAATGATCCACGTAAGGACAGCGAATTCGCTGACGATGAGCTTTTACCGTCGCGACACCATGAGGACTTGAATCAATTCCGCGCTTTCCTGCGCAGCCTGTTGATGCACGGCGCGGTCGGCACGGCGCTCGGTGGCGTCTGCACCTTGGTCGGTGAGCCGCAGAACCTGTTGATCGGCCATGAGATGGGCTGGCATTTTGGCGAGTTTTTCCAGAAGGTAGCCCCGGTGTCGCTGCCGGTGCTGGTGGCGGGTCTGGTGACGTGCGTGCTGCTGGAGAAGCTGCGCTGGTTCGGTTATGGCACGTTGCTGCCGGACAACGTCCGCTCGGTTTTGGCCAACTACGCCGCCGAGGACAACGCCAAACGCACGCCTCGTCAGACGGCGGCGCTGCTGGTGCAAGGCGCGGCGGCGCTGATTCTGATTGGTTGCCTGGCGTTTCACCTGGCTGAAGTCGGCCTGATCGGATTGATGGTGATCGTATTGATCACCGCGTTTACCGGGATCACCGACGAGCATCGCCTGGGCAGCGCGTTCAAGGACGCCATGCCGTTTACCGCGCTGCTGGTGGTGTTTTTTGCCGTAGTGGCAGTCATTCACGATCAGCATCTGTTCGTTCCACTCATCGAGTGGGTCTTGGCGCTGCCGATGGATCAACAGCCGGGCATGTTGTTTATCGCCAACGGCCTGCTCTCGGCGATCAGCGACAACGTGTTTGTCGCGACCATTTACATCACCGAGGTGAAACAGGCTTTTCTTGCCGGGCATATGACGCGCGAGCACTTCGAGACGCTGGCGATTGCGATCAACACCGGCACCAACCTGCCAAGTGTCGCGACACCGAATGGTCAGGCCGCGTTTCTATTCCTGCTGACTTCGGCCATTGCACCGCTGGTGCGGTTGTCATACGGGCGCATGGTGTGGATGGCGGTGCCGTATACCGTTGTGATGGGGCTGCTGGGCTGGTATGCGGTGAGCTATTGGCTCTAAGCAACACTGAATCAACCTGTGGGAGCGAGCCTGCTCGCGAATGCGTTGGGTCAGGCAATGAAGGTGTTGAATGTGCCGACGCCTTCGCGAGCAGGCTCGCTCCCACATTGGTATTGGTGTTGGGTCAACGCGGGAGGATATATTTCTTGATCGCCAAGGCCACGCCGTCTTCAGTGTTTGGCGCTGTAACGACATCCGCCTGGCGCTTCACCGCCTCTTCCGCCTGACCCATGGCAATCGACAAACCGGCGCATTTGAACATCGCCGGGTCGTTGCCGCCGTCGCCGATGACAGCGGTTTGCTCGAGCGGCACGCCGAGGTATTCGGCAATCGTTGTCAGCGCGGTGCCTTTGTTAGCCTCAAGCGCAGTGACGTCCAGATACACCGGCTGCGAACGCGACACTTGCGCCATGCCGTTGACCTTGGGCAACAGCTGCGCCTCCAGCTCGATCAGCAACTCAGTGTTGTTGCTGGTGGCGACAATCTTGTCGATGCGCTCCAGATACGGTTCGAAACTCTCGACCACCACCGGCGGATAGCCGAGGCCGCTCTGTTCACGCGGGACCATCGGCCCGTGCGGGTCCTTGAGCAGCCAGTCACCGCCGCTGAACACCCAGATTTCCACCTCCGGTTGATCGGCAAACTGCGCCAGAGCAATCAGCGCGGTAGTGGCCGGCAGATAATGCGCGGCCAACAGTGTGCCGTCCGGTTTGACGATGGTGCCGCCATTGAACGCCGCTGTCGGCAGATCAACGCCCAGCGCCTCGATCTGCTGCAACATGGCTTTCGGCGGGCGGCCGCTGGCGAGGCTGAACAGCACGCCGGCATCGCGCAGCGAGCGCACGGCTTCGATGGTGCGTTGGTTCAGCGTGTGATCCGGCAGCAACAGCGTGCCGTCCATGTCGCTGAGCAGAAAACGTATCGGTTGTTTCGGCAAATCAGTCATCCCAGGCCGTGCCAGACGCGACCATCGCGAGTCAGGAGATCTTCGGCTGCTTGCGGGCCATCTTCGCCGGCCGCATACGTCTCGACGCTGGCATCCTGCTGCCACGCATCAAGGAAAGGCTGCACGGCTCGCCAGCCGTTCTCGATGTTGTCGGCACGCTGGAACAGCGTCTGATCACCGGTCAGGCAGTCGTAAATCAAGGTTTCGTAGCCGGTGGAAGGCTGCATCTCGAAGAAATCCTTATATGCAAAACCCAGCTCGATATTGGCCATGTTCAGCGCCGGCCCGGGCCGCTTGGCCAGCAGGTCGAACCACATGCCTTCGTTTGGCTGGATCTGGATACGCAGGTAAGTCGGCTGCAACTCGTCGACTTCGGTGTCGCGGAACTGTGCGTACGGCGCCGGTTTGAAGCAGATGACGATCTCGGTGTCGCGCACGCTCATGCGCTTGCCGGTGCGCAGATAGAACGGCACGCCGACCCAGCGCCAGTTATCGATCATCACCTTCAGCGCCACGTAGGTCTCCGTGGTGCTGTCGGGCGACACGTTGGCTTCTTCGCGATAACCCTTCAACGGCTGGCCATCGCGCTCGCCAGCGCTGTACTGGCCACGCACCGAGTTGGCCCGGGCTTCCTCCGTCGACCAGGGACGAATCGCCCCGACCACTTTGGCCTTCTCGCCGCGCACCGCGTCAGCGCCGAAAGCAGCCGGCGGTTCCATGGCGACCATGGCCAGCAACTGGAACAGGTGATTGGGCACCATGTCGCGCAGTGCGCCGGTGTGTTCGTAAAAACTGCCACGGGTTTCCACACCGACGGTTTCCGCCGCAGTAATCTGCACGTGGTCGATGTAATGGTTGTTCCAGAACGCTTCGAACAGGCTGTTGGAGAACCGGCTGACCAGGATGTTCTGCACGGTTTCCTTGCCCAGATAGTGATCGATCCGGTAGATCTGCTTTTCGCTCATGACCTTGAGCAGGCAAGCGTTCAAGGCTTCGGCAGTGTGCAGGTCGGAGCCGAACGGCTTCTCGATCACCACCCTTCTGAACGCTTCGGGCGTTTCTTCAAGCAAACCGGCGCTGCCGAGGCGGCGCACCACTTCACTGAAGAAGCGCGGCGCGGTGGCCAGGTAGAACACCGCATTGCCGGTGCCGCTGTCGGCGATTTTCGCCGCCAGGGCGGAATAAGTGCTGTCGTCGAGGAAATCGCCCTGGACGTAGCTGATGCCTTTGGCGAGCTTGGCCCACAAAGCCGGATCAAGCATCTGATCACCCTTGCCGACCTTCGCCGCCACTTCGGTACGGATGAAGTCTTCGAGCTTTTGCGCGAAGGCTTCATCGGTAATGGCGTTGTGATCAACGCCGACGATCCGCAGATTCTCGTCGAGCAGGCCGTCGCGACTGAGGTTGTACAGCGCCGGCATGAGCAAGCGCTTGACCAGGTCGCCATGGGCACCGAACAGGAACAGCGTGGTCGGTGGTGCGGGTTCTGCCTTGGATTTTCTGCGGATCGTACGGGTCATTTCTTGGCAATCTCCACGTGGCCGCCGAAGCCGAAGCGTTGTGCCGACAGGATCTTGTCACCGAAGGTGCCCTGCCCGCGCGAGCGGTAACGGGAGAACAGCGAGTTGGACAGCACCGGTACCGGCACCGCTTGCTCCATGGCCGCTTCGATGGTCCATTGCCCTTCTCCGCTGTCAGCAACGGAGCCGGAGAAACCGTCGAGCTTCGGATCGCTGGCCAGTGCATCGGCAGTCAGGTCCAGCAGCCACGACGAAACCACGCTGCCACGACGCCACACTTCAGCGATATCGGCCACGTTCAGATCAAAACGCTGATCTTCCGGCAGGCGTTCGCTGGATTTGGTCTTGAGGATGTCAAAGCCCTCGGCGAACGCGGCCATCATGCCGTACTCGATACCGTTGTGGATCATCTTCACGAAGTGCCCGGCACCGGCGGGACCGGCGTGGATGTAGCCGTGCTCGGCACGGTGGTCATCGGACTTGCGATCCTTGGTGCGCGGAATGTCGCCCATGCCCGGTGCCAGTGCGGCGAACAGCGGGTCGAGGCGCTGCACGGTTTCGGCATCGCCACCGATCATCATGCAATAGCCGCGTTCCAGGCCCCAGACGCCGCCGGAGGTGCCGACGTCGATGTAGTGCAGGCCCTTCTCGTTCAGCGTCTTTGCGCGACGAATGTCGTCCTTGTAGTTGGTGTTGCCGCCGTCAATGATTGTATCGCCGGGTTCGAGCAGTTCGCTCAGGGTGTTGATGGTGTCTTCGGTCGGTGCGCCGGCCGGCAGCATGACCCAGACCGCGCGCGGCTTGTCGAGGCCGGCAACCAGCGCTGGCAAGTCGGCGACGCCAGTGGAGCCCTCGGCGACCAGGTTATCGATGAAAGCGGTATTGCGGTCGTAAACAACGGTGGTGTGCCCGTTGAGCATCAGACGTCGCGCAATATTGCCGCCCATGCGGCCCAGTCCAATAATCCCGAGTTGCATGTGCTGATGCTCCTTACTACAAATAAATGTGTGTCATTGGTTATAGCCCAACGCGACTGATGGAGGTTAGTCCAGAGCGTTGCGATGAAGTTTCCGGGCATTGTGCCCGATCCAGAGTGATAACGCCCCGAATCCTGCCGAAGACACACCGACCATGAAAAATAAAAAAGTTCCCTTCCAGGGCAAAAGAAATCAAAATTGGCGCCGATAGTAAGTCAAGCGCCTCAAAACGAGGAGTGACTTACAGTTGATGCACGCCATTTGCGAGGTGAGCAATGGGCACAGTACACACAGCAATGCCGCCACAAACCCTCTACGTTACGGTCCGTCGCGATGAATTGCGCCAGTTGAAAGACGAGCGCGACCAGTTGAAGCACGAATTGGCGCAATTGCGCGCATTGACCCAAGGCTCGCAGCCGCAACCGCGTCCGGTTGTGCAGCGCGCACCCCACGCCTGATCCCCGCCTGCTTCGGGAACGGCCCCCGTCGTTCCCGACACGTTGCACCTCTGACCGCCCGATATTCATCAAACGCGGTGCTTAACAAATCTTTCACATGCCCTTGGGGATACTCCGCCCCATTCTGGCCATACCTGCGTGTACGGCCTCTGTTCGTCGGTGTCATGGAAGCGTTCCGGCGTGGGATTGATGATTGAGCTGGAGCACTGAATGGCATTGTTCAAACGCAGCAAAACGACTGCGACGGGTTTTGACTGGGCTGGATTTATCTGGCTGTTCGTTTTCTTCTGGTACTTCTCGGGTATCACCCAACTGCTGATCCAGCTGACCGGCACATCCGGCTTCACCGGATTCCGCCAAGCCTTCGTCATGAGCGCGCTGTGGCTGGCGCCGATGCTGCTGTTCCCCAAACAGACCCGCCTGCTCGCCGCCATCATCGGCGTGGTGCTGTGGGCCTGCTCGATGGCCAGCCTCGGCTACTTCTTCATTTATCAGCAGGAATTCTCGCAGAGCGTCATCTTCATCATGTTCGAATCGAACGTGTCCGAAGCTGGCGAGTACATGACCCAGTACTTTGCCTGGTGGATGATCCCGGCGTTCCTCGCCCATACCGCGTTCGCCTACTTCCTGTGGACACGCCTGCGCCCGGTGTACATGCCGCGCGGCCGTGCACTGGTCGCTGCGACAGCCATTGTGGTTGCCGTGGTCGGCTACCCGCTGGTCAAGCAAACCATGCGCATGGGCACCTTCGCCCAAGGCTTCGAGAAGTTCGAAACCCGTATCGAGCCCGCCGTGCCCTGGCAGATGGCTGTGGCCTATCACCGCTATCAGGAAACCCTCGCCGACATGCAGGGCATGCTCGACAGTGCGAGCAAGATCCCGCCGCTGAAAAACCTCAAGGACGCCTCGGCGGGGCAACCGGCGACTTTGGTGCTGGTGATCGGTGAGTCGACCAACCGTCAACGCATGAGTCTCTACGGATACCCGCGCAACACCACGCCGGAACTGGACAAGCTCAAGGATCAACTGGCGATCTTCGACAACGTCATCACCCCGCGCCCGTACACCATCGAAGCGCTGCAGCAAGTGCTGACCTTCGCCGATGAGCAGAACCCGGATCTGTACCTGTCGACGCCATCGCTGGTCAGCGTGATGAAACAGGCCGGTTACAAGACCTTCTGGATCACCAACCAGCAGACCATGACCAAGCGCAACACCATGCTCACGACTTTCTCCGAACAGGCTGACGAGCAGGTGTACCTGAACAACAACCGCAACCAGAACGCCGCGCAGTACGACGGTGACGTTATCGAGCCGTTCAACAAGGCCCTGACTGATCCGGCTGAACGCAAACTTATCGTCGTGCACCTGCTCGGTACGCACATGAGCTACCAGTACCGCTATCCGCCGACGTTCGACAAGTTCCAGGATCGCCAGGGTGTCCCTGCCGGAGTGCGCGATGACCAATTGCCGACTTACAACAGCTACGACAACGCGGTGCTGTACAACGATTTCGTGGTTTCAAGCCTGATCAAGGACTACGCCAAATCCGACCCGAACGGCTTTTTGCTGTACCTGTCCGACCACGGCGAAGACGTCTTTGACTCGGCCGGCCACAGCACCTTGGGCCGCAACGAGAACAAACCGACCGCGCCGATGTACACCATCCCGTTCATGGCCTGGGCCTCGCCGAAGTGGAAGCAAAACCACGACTGGAATTTCGCTGGCGACCTCAGCCGCCCGTACAGTAGCTCGCAGTTCATCCACACCTGGGCGGATCTGGTCGGATTGAGCTCGGATGAACTGGATCGCAGCAAGAGTCTGGTCAGCGACAGCTTTGTGCCGCGCAAACTGCTGATTGGTGATCCGTATCAGACGGCGAAACGGTCACTGATCGATTTCAGCTTGATGAAACCCAAACAGCCTGCCTCGGCAGAGGTGGCGAAAAAGTAAGACGACAAAGGGCCTGCGAGGGCCCTTTTTTGTGCCTGCTGATTGGTGTGCTGCTGCGGTAATCCGCTCTGAAATACCCAGCAATAGTTGCCCTGAACCAGCGTTAACCCATTGTTAATGGCGGCGACACAGACTCTTTTCTGCGGTCTGCTTCACGGACGAACCGACTCCCACTTGTTCAGTAGGAGGCACCATGAAAACCACCACTATCATCCTCACCACTCTGCTCGCCCTCGGCTCCACCAGCGCCTTCGCTGAAGGTGGTGCCGAACGTATGCGTTATTACTACGACAACTTCCCAGTCCAGCACGCGCAAAGCGAGCAAAAGGCCGACTCCAGTGCGAAAGAAATTCGCGTCCCTGCTGACCAGACGGCGCAGGTGACCGAGTCTTATCGCGACTGAGCTTTACCGAGCAACCGATGGACCTTCCGTGGCTCCGCTCTGGCCCGGGAGATGACAGTTAGGCGCCCTGCTTGGGGCGCCTTTTTTTATGTTGGTGATTTGCGGTGAGAAGCCTTCAGGCCTGCAAATCCTTTATCCAGAACAACATCCGCCCGTGATCTGGATTGAACATCCCCGGTGCAAAGCCGAATTTGCGATACGAACCCTGCGCCACCGCATTGCCTTCCAGCACTTCCAGGGTGATCTTGCAGCAACCGCGCTGACGGGCGATGTCTTCTACCTTCTGCAGCATTTTCTGACTGAGCCCCAGGCCGCGAAATTTGCCGACCACGGCGACATCGTGGACGTTGACCAGCGGTTTGCAAGCGAAGGTCGAGAAGCCTTCGAAACAGTTAACCAGCCCGGCCGGTTCGCCGCCGACGAAGGCCAGCACACTGAAAGCATGCAGACGGCGGGCGAGTTCTTCGGGCAGGCGTTGCAGCAGTTCGGGCGCGATCGGGTGACCACCGCCCATGGGATCTTCGGCGTAATGGTTGAGCACGATGCCGATGGCTTCGGCGTGCACCGGGTTGCTGTAACTGGCCTGAAGTACGAGTATTTCTGCGGAATCCATTTCCATCCCCGATAAGCAAAAAGCCCCGGCGCGCAAGTTGCTTGCTGGAAGGCTGGGGGACATTAGCTTGGGTGTGCCGGAGAGGGCAACTTGAAAAGCTGAAGATCAAAAGATCGCAGCCTCGTTGCACTCGTCAGCTCCTACGGTCCGATATGTGTAGGAGTTGACGAGTGCAACGAGGCTGCGATCTTTCGCGGTCAGTGGCCCCAGATAAGCTCTTCGGTCCAGCCCAGCTCGGCGAAGTCTTCGGCACGCAATGCGCTTTCGCCGACACAGAAAAACTCATCCAGTTGCGGTGGATTTACTGCCGTGCCGCTGAGCATGGCGTGCACCTGGCCACGATGATGGATCTGGTGCTCGAACAGGTGCGAAAGCATGCGCAGGCGGCTGTCATGTTGCGGCTCGTCGCGAGCGATGGTGACGATTCTCGGCAGATCGGCATCGCGCAGTTGCTCGCAATAGGCGATCAGCCGGCGATCAACGCGGGCCTGTTCGGCACGCAGCGTTGCGGCATCGGTAAACGGCTCGTCTTGATTAAAGAATACGTAGCAATCCGGGTGCGGCTCGTCCCCGCGCAATTCGCGCTCCAGCGCGTCGACGTAGAACCAGTCGCAGGTGAGGATGTGATTAAGCGTGAGGCGGATGCCGGGGAAGAAGCTCACCCGTGGCGCCGCCAATTCAGTGGCGTCGAGCCGGGTCCAGGCCTTGGCCAGGCGGTGATTGGCCCAGGCATTCTGGTAGGCCATGGTCAGCAAATGGTGGGACAACGGTTGACTCATGTCGGCGCCCTCTTCTTTCAGGCTTCAGCGAAGCGCTGCAATTGCATCTCCTGCAAACGGCTGAGGGTGCGGCGGAACGGGAATTCCAGATAGCCCTCGGTGTACAGCGCGTCCATCGGTACGCTTGCCTCGACGTACAGCGGCACCTTGCGGTCGTAGCATTCGTCGACCAGCGCGATAAAGCGGCGAACGCCGTCGTCGTGCACCGATAACTGCGGCAGTTCCCGGTCGCCGGCGACCACGCGCTCAGGACCGTCTTCGGTACCGCGTGCGATACGTCCTTCGCGTTTTTGTGCGCTGAGGTTCGGCACTTCGCTCAACAGAATAGCCCGGTAGCGATCACACAGGGCAATGAAGTCCATGGCGGAGAAAGGTTGCTCGCACAGATCGCTGTAGCGGCACCACAGCACGGATTCGCTGGCTTGCACCACGTTGAGCGTGCGGTGGCCCACGGCCACTGGCTCCTCGCTGACAGTCTCATCTGCAGCCAGCGATTTGAACACGGCCTCCAGTGCGCTCAGTAAATCATCCGCGCGAACAAAATAACGCTGCTCGATCGTGCCCGGATGCAAGCGATGATCCTCGGCGCCATTCACCGCGACCACGGTCATATGCGCCTTGATCGCCGCAATCGCCGGCGTGAAACGGTCGCGGTTGAAGCCGTCGGCGTATAGATCATCGGGCGGCAGATTGGAGGTGCAGACGATCACCACACCTTCATCGAACATCACCTGAAACAGCCGGCCGAGAATAATCGCGTCGCCGATGTCATTGACGAACAGTTCATCGAAACACAGCACGCGCACTTCGCCGGCCAGCTCTTTGGCCAAAGCGCGCAACGGATCGGCGATGCCACTGAGTTGGAACAAACGCTGATGCACCCAGCCCATGAAGTGATGAAAGTGTTGACGCCGTGCTGGCACCCGCAGGCTCTGATAGAACTGATCCATCAGCCAGGTCTTGCCACGACCTACCGGCCCCCACAGGTACACGCCGCTGACCGAACGGGCACCGGCGTGCAAGGCTTCATGGCATTTTTGCAAGGCCCAGACTGCGTGCTCCTGGGCTTCATCCTGGATGAAACCCTTGTGGTCGACCGCGTATTGCCAGGCACTGAGGGGGGAGTCGAAAGTCATGCGCGGGAGTATGCCATGGACGGTTTTCCATTGCCGGTCGAGGCACGTTTGATCGTTCCCGCGCTCTGCGTGGGGATGCCTCAAGGGACGCTCCGCGTTCCAGCTCTGGAAGGGACGCGGAGCGTCCCGGGCTGCATTCCCACGCGGAGCATGGGAACGATCAGAACAAGGGAGAGGCAGTAAAACCTGACCTTTCAGGCAGTTATTGCTCGTTGCCCTCGCCGCCCTCTTCCGGCATTCTGCGCACCCATTTTCTGACCCGGCCCCGCCTTGCGGCGCGCACATCACCATGACCGCCTCTGACAAAACCCCGCGCAACAACGACCTGATCTACGGCCTCAACGACCGTCCGCACCTGACCGCCACGGTGTTCGCCGCGCTGCAACACGTGCTGGCGAGTTTCGTCGGCATCATCACCCCGACCCTGATCATGGGCGGCGCCCTCGGTCTGCACAGTGAAATCCCCTACCTCATCAGCATGGCGCTGTTCGTCTCCGGCCTCGGCACCTTTGTCCAGGCCAAGCGATTCGGCCCGGTGGGTTCCGGTCTGCTGTGTCTGCAAGGCACCAGTTTTTCCTTTATCAGCGTGATTCTCAGCGCCGGGTTCATGGTCAAGGCGCGCGGCGGCGGCACTGATGAAATCCTCTCGACGATCTTCGGCGTGTGCTTCTTCGCTGCCTTTATCGAAGTGGTGCTCAGCCAGTTCATCGGCAAACTGCGCATGCTGATCACGCCGGTGGTGACCGGCACGATCATCACGCTGATGGGCTTGTCGCTGATCAAAGTGGCGATGACCGACATCGCCGGCGGCTTCGGTGCGCCAGATCTTGGCGCGGCCAGCCATGTGTTTCTCGCGGCGCTGGTGATCGGCACCATCGTTGTGCTGAACCGTGTCGACGTGCCGTTTCTGCGCCTGGGCGCGATCGTCATCGGCCTGACCCTCGGCTACGTGGTGGCCTGGCTGATGGGCACGGTGGATTTCGCTTCGATGCCCGAGGTGCCGCTGGTCAGCGTGCCGGTGCCGTTCAAGTACGGTTTCAACTTCGATTGGGTGGCGTTCGTGCCGGTGGCGGTGATTTTCCTCGTGTCGCCACTGGAAGCTGCCGGTGACCTGACCGCCAACTCAATGATCTCGCGACAACCGGTGAAAGGCCCGCTGTACATCCGCCGAATCAAATCCGGCCTGCTCGCCGATGGTCTCAACTCGGCCATGGCGGCAGTGTTCAACAGCATGCCGATGGTGACCTTTGCGCAGAACAACGGCGTGATCCAGTTGACCGGGGTGGCCAGCCGTTACGTGGCGTTTTTTATCGCCGGGCTGCTGGTGTTGCTCGGTTTGTTCCCGATGATCGGCGCGGTGCTGCAATTGATGCCGAAACCGGTGCTGGGCGGCGCCGAGCTGGTGATGTTCGGCACCGTCGCCGTGGCCGGAATCAAGATCCTCGCCGAGGCCGGCCTGCATCGACGCAACATGCTGATCGTGGCGATCTCGCTGGGCATGGGCCTGGGCATCGCAGCGGTGCCGGAAGTCCTGCGCGAACTGCCGCAAGCGCTGCGCAACATCTTCGAATCGCCAATCACTGTCGGTGCGTTGTGCGCTATCGTGCTGAACATCTTCCTGCCGGAAGAATTCATCGAGCTGGAAGAAGACGATTTCGACCCGGAAGCTTCGATCCTGCAGGTCATGGAAAACCCCGACGTCACCGGCAAAGGTGAACCCGGCCAAGCGGCGGCTGTCGCACAGTTGAACCGCTGACGTCGCGCCTCGAAAAAAAAGGGCTGCACCGGCGACGGTTCAGCCCTTTTTTGTCGAGAGATTTTTATGCGCCGCGTCCACGCCGTCATCCTGTCGCTTCTGCTGTTGTCGCTCAGTGCCTGCGCACTGTTTCCCAATCGCGACCCGGTGAACATCAACGTGGTCGGCCTCGAACCGCTGCCCAGTCAGGAACTCGAAGTGCGCTTCGCGATCAAGCTGCGCGTACAGAACCCCAATGAAACGGCGATCGATTACAACGGCATCGCCCTGGATCTGGAGGTCAATGGTCATTCGCTGGCGTCCGGTGTGAGCGATCAGAGCGGCTCGATCCCGCGTTTCTCTGAAGCCATTGTCACGGTACCGGTCAGCGTCTCGGCGTTCTCGGTGCTGCGCCAGACCTTGGGCCTGAGCCAGACGCAAAGCCTCGATAACCTGCCCTACGTGCTGCGCGGCAAACTGGCGGGCGGGTTGTTCGGCACGATGCGCTTTACCGACAGCGGCAAGTTGAGCCTGCCCAAGGCGAGCGCGGCGACCTGGTAGTCAGCGGTCTCAATCGGCAGAACAACACACAACCCCTGTGGGAGCGAGCCTGCTCGCGAAGGCGGTGCTTCAGGCAACTGCGATATTCATGGTGCCTACGTCTTCGCGAGCAGGCTCGCTCCCACAGGTTCTCTACAAGTTTCAAGGTCAGGAGTTGAACCGCACCCCCGGCTTCGCACGCTCATCAACGCTCAACTCGAAGACATCCGGCCGCGCGTAGTGGCCGACCACATCGTAGTCGTACCGCGCACAAATCAGTTCATCAGTGTCGATCTGCGCCGTGAGCAACCCCGCCTCGCCACGCAACGGTCCAGCCAGCACATCGCCCATCGGACCGACGATCACGCTGCCACCGGCAATCAACGGTCGATCACCCGGCCAATTGGCAATCTCCACCCCCAACTCATTCGGCGAGGCCTGCACCTGACAGGCGCTGACCACGAAACAGCGGCCTTCGTGGGCGATGTGGCGCATGCTGACCTGCCACATCTCGCGCTCGTCCACGGTCGGCGCGCACCAGACCTCAACGCCCTTGGCATACATCGCAGTGCGCAGCAGCGGCATCATGTTTTCCCAGCACACCACCGCGCCAAGCTTGCCGACCTGGGTGTCGAACACCGGCAGCGTCGAGCCATCACCCTTGCCCCAGATCAGTCGCTCGGTGCCGGTGGGCATGAGCTTGCGGTGTTTGCCGAGCAGCCCGGCCTGCGGATCGAAATACAGCACCGTGCAATACAACGTGCTGCCAGCGCGCTCGATCACGCCGATCACCAGATTGGCCCCGGTACGCGCTGACAATCCGGCCAGCGCCTCAGTTTCGGCGCCGGGCACATCAATGGCGTTGGCAAAGTACCGCGCGAAGGCCTCACGCCCCTCGGGCAGTCGATAGCCCAACTGGGTGCCGAAGCCCTCGCCCTTCGGATAGCCACCGAGCAGGGCTTCCGGCATCACCACCAGCGCCGCGCCGGATTCGCGGATTGCGTCTTCCCAAGCAAGGATCTGCTCAAGGGTCTCGCCTTTGCCGCCGGGCAAGGCACCGATCTGCAACGCTGCGACTATGGATTTGGCCATCATGTTTACTCCATCAGGTTCAGGTGTTGCTGATTCTCCAGCGTCACGCGATCATGAATAAAGCCCTACCCACTGCTGAATGATATGAGTCAAATGAATATCGCCGACATCGACCTCAACCTGCTGAAAGTCTTCGAAGCACTCCACGATGAATCCAGCGCCAGCCGCGCCGCTTTGCGCCTGGGCGTAACGCAATCGGCAGTCAGCGCGGCATTGCGCCGCTTGCGTGAGGTGTATGGCGATCAGTTGTTCGTGCGCACCGGGCGCGGTCTGGCGCCGACGCTGCAAGCCAATCAGCTGAAACCGGTGATCAGCGATGCCCTGAACAAATGCCGGCAAAGCCTGGCCATGCTTGATCCTGCGGCCAATCAATACGAAGGACGCTCGGTGGCGATCGGTCTGTCAGATGATTTTGAAATTGCCTACGGGCGCCGCTTGATCGAGCAAATCGCCCGTCTCGCGCCGAAACTGCGGCTGATCTTTCGCCAGACCCATAGCCAGATCGTCGCCCGCGCGCTGATGGAGCGCAGCATCGACCTGGCGATCACTGCCGGCGGCTTTTCCGAGCGCCTGCTCAGCCGTCAGGTATTGGGGGAAGGCGGATATGCGTGCCTGGTCGACCCGAGCAGTCTCGCGCCAGGCCAGCAGCAGATCGAGTTGCAGGAGTTCGTTGAACGCGAACACATTCTGGTGTCGTCGGGGGGCTTTATCGGCATCACTGATGAGGGATTGGCGGCAGTGGGCTTGAGCCGCCGGGTCTGCGCGTCGACCACGCATTTCGCCGCGCTGCCCTTTCTGCTCAAGGGCAGTCAGGCGGTGGCGACGATCCCGGCCCACGCCGCCGCAAGTATCGCGGCGCTGAGCGGACTGGCGCTGCTGCCTTGCCCTCTGGCTTTACCGCGTTACCCGGTGGAACTGGGCTGGCGCACCAGCACACAGATCGATCCGGTGCTGGTCAAAGTTCGCGAGGCGATTGCCGCCACGTTCAGCCAGGGGTGAAACGGATTATTTGTTCGCCGCCATCAGGCGATTGACTTCACTGCGCACCATGTTGGCGAACTCCGGCGGCGACATGCCGTCCAGCTCGGCGCGGACCCACTCGGCCCATTTGCCCTTGCGCTTGGAGCGCTCCCCAAACAGGCGCGCGGCTTCGCCTTTGGCTTTGCCCAGATTGTTCTGCCAGAGTTCGAACAGACGGGATTTCTCGTCTTCCAGCGCTGCGCGCTCTGCGAGGGATTTGTCGGCCAGATTGAAACTCATGGGGATATATCCTGCTGCGTAAAATGGCGACATCTTACACGCTCGACACAAATCTCCGGTGCAGGTTTTTCCCTTGTCCACGAATGACATGCAACTTTTCGCCTGCCGCTACACTCCATTGGTCACTGTCCATTCACCTGCAAGGAGTCACCCAATGGCCCGTAAAACCGCCTCGCAAGCTGCCGAAGAGCAAATCAAGGATCAAGCTTTCAGCGAGCTTCAGGCTCTGATCGAAGAATCGGACAAACTGCTCAAGAGCAGCGCTTCACTGGTAGGCGAAGAAGCAGAAACGCTGCGCGCACAAATCGCCCAGAAGCTGCAGCTGGCACTGGATTCGGTGTCCAGCGTGCGCGACCGTACCAAACCCGCCGTTGAAGCCACCGAGAACTACATCGGTGGCCACCCTTGGCAAACCGTGGCAGTCTCCGCCGGTTTCGGCCTGGTGGTGGGCCTGCTGCTCGGTCGTCGCTGAGTTCCAGCGCCACAAAAAAAGCGAGCCTTGGGGCTCGCTTTTTTATGCCTTGTGCAAACTCAGTCTCCCGCCAACTCCCGCAACTGCCCCAGCGTCTGTTCATCCAGCGTGATGCCCTGCGCTAATGAGCGGGCACGCTGCAAATGCCGCCGATCCCCCGGCAAACGCTTGAGCCCGACTCCGTGCATCTGCCGCACCAGTTCCTCGCTGCGCTGGGCGAAGTTCTGCCCCGCCGCTTTGCTCGGATCGATGACGATCAACAGCTGACCGGTCCATGGCGTCTTCGCGCCAGGATGGTTGGACCAGTCGAACTCGAATGAGAAATTGCCGCCGGTCAATGCCGCCGCCAGCAACTCGACCATCATCGACAGCGCCGAGCCTTTGTGCCCGCCGAACGGCAACAATGCGCCGCCTTCCAGAATCGCCTTGGGGTCCTGGGTCGGTTGGCCGAGGCTGTCCACCCCCATGCCGACCGGGAGTTTTTCACCTTTGCGCGCGGCGATCTGCACATCGCCATGGGCGATGGCGCTGGTGGCAAGGTCGAACACAATCGGCGCGGCGTTGGCCCTTGGCGCGGCGAAGGCAATCGGATTGGTGCCGAACAATGGCCGATCAGCGCCATGGGGCACCACGCAGGTCATGCTGTTGACCACGCTCAGCGCGACCAGACCTTCGTCGGCGAAGGGCTCGACATCCGGCCACAAAGCGGCGAAGTGATGCGAGTTGCGTATCGCCAGCACCGCGATCCCGGCATGACGCGCCTTCTCGATCAGCAAAGGTCGGGCCGCTGCCAACGCTGGCTGGGCAAAACCGTTGCCGGCGTCAACCCGGACAAACCCCGGCGCGACGTCTTCAACCTGTGGCACCGCATGGCCATTGACCCAACCGCTTTTCAGCGTCGAGACATAACCGGGGATGCGGAACACGCCGTGACTGTGAGCGCCGTCGCGTTCGGCGTTGGCGCAGTTGGCGGCCAGCACCCGGGCGACGTCGGTGGAAGTGCCGTGGCGCAGAAAAATCGTTTCAAGCAGTTGCGTCAGTGCCTCGAGGGACACTGTGGACGAAGCATGATCGTGTAGCGCAGACATCTGAAGCTCCAGAATGATTATTGGAGGGAACAACAGCGTACGGTCGAATTTGCCCACCGATTAACCGCGCCCGAGCTGCCAGCTGTCAACCCTTCGATTGATCGGCATCCGCTGGCGCGCCCTGATGCACATTTCACTGTCAGCGTGTGCGGTAACTATCTACCGCAAGTGCTCCAGTCTGCGCATCTACTGTTGAGTTCCAGCCCGATGGCGCCCCGTTCAGAGTTGCAATGATGTCCACCCCGACTGCCCCGCTGTTGTTTCCAGTGATATTCGATTCACCCGGCCTGCACGTTGACCTCGGTCCAGCACACGGTCTCAACAGCAAAGACTTCGACTGGCTTGCCCATGCGCAACTGGCGACGCAATCGCTGCGCAACAAGCAGACCCCGCCGATGCTGGCCGAACGCATCCTGCTCAACGCCGACAAGCAACAGGCCGTGCCGCTGGCGGGCAGCTTCATGCTCAGCGCAGGGCCGGATGACAACGGCGTGTTTCTCTATACGCCCTACGATGGCCTGAAAAAATTCGCTGACCGCCAAGCACTGACGGACGCACTGCAGACACGCCTCGACAATGCCGGGGAAGCTGATGATCTGCTGGCTTTCCTCTCGGTTTCGCTGCGCAAGGAACTGGTGGAAAAACGCGGGATTACCCTGACCTGCGAAACCATCGAAGGTGATGTGTTCGAGGACCAGCAAGCGGCAATCGGCGAATCCCTGGACAGGTGCGCCCGTGACCTGCTGGACGAGCTCAAACGCCTGCCATCGCTTGCAACGTTGCTGGAAAAGATTCTCGATGAACTGCTCGAAGCGCATTTCGGCCAGGTGCAGCAGTCACTTACTCGCGTCGGTTTCTACTCGGCGACTTCTTCGGACGTGAAACAGTGGGTCGACTCACTATCGCTGACTCAAGCGCTGCTGCTGCACTTTCATCGCCAGGGCTGGCCGCACGGTCAGACCGTGGAATTTACCCATCCCGCCCGTTCGGTAAGCGAGGACGATCAGTCTGCCTGGACAAATGCGATCAAGTCCGCATCGGGAAAACTGACCATGCTGTTGTTTCGGCAGCTTGAGATCTACTGGAATGGCGCTTCATTCGAGGGTTCGCCCAGACGTACTTTCTTCAGCCAGACGCTACAGGATCAAGCGCGAGCGGATCTGATGATCAAGCGCGAAACGCAGATCCTCACCGCCAGCGAGTTCGACGCCCTGCACAGCCTGGTACGTGAGCCAACCGTTGCGGTACGGCGGCCAACGTTCGAAACCGTGTGCCTGAGCGAAGAGACTGCCTGTGTCGAGCTGGCCGGCTCGCTGATGATCAATCATGACAAGGCTTATCTCTATACGCCCAGCCAGGGCCTGCAGGTGCTCACCGACTACGCCGACCTCAAACAGACACTGACCGCCAAACTGCAAGCTGCCGGGCACGAAGATGAGCTGTACGGGCTGATGAATCTGCAAGAGCGCAATCGTTACCTCGGCTTCGCTAATGCCCAGGTATCTGGCGAAAACATCGGCGGTGAGATCATGACGACGCTGTTCGAGGCGATCCTCACCAAGCAACGTCAGAACATTGAATTCGTTCTGCAGCGTTTTCGCCAGAGCGCGCGCAGCACCGACGTCCATGCGCTCTTCGACAAGGCGTTGGATATCCGCTCGATGATTCATGAACGGTTGCTCAAGCTCGACGTCAATCAGCGCTGGAGCACGCGGCCGCTATTTACCAGTACGCCGCCATCGTCACTCGTGCAGGCGGACAAGGCTGCGCAGCAGGCGACTCGTCTGGGGCGAACGCTGGATAATCTGACCAGCCACTTCAAAGATCAGCCGACCGGTAACGGCGCCGAACAGCGCGCTTTTCTCGAAGGCATTCTGTGGAAACTGGCGCAGGCGTTCGAAGATGGCCTGCGTGGTGAGGCGTACATGCGCAGTCTCAGCGGCTCATGGCTGGAGGCGGAACGCAAGATCGTCGACACCGTGTTCGATTCCAGGCATCCCACACGCAGGGACCGTCACTCACTCAATGGTTTTCGCCCCGATGCCTGGTCCCTCACCCTCAATGGTGCCAAGTTCAAAGGTGCGCTGCCGCTCGCTCACTGCGTGCTGCTGACCGAGCGCGGCGGCATGGACGTGAAACATTCAGGGCGCGCCATCCTCTGGACACCGGCCATGGGGCTGGAACTGTTCGACGATATCGACAATGTGCAAAAGCAACTGCAACAAAGGCTGGACGACAATAACCAGAGTTACGCGCTGCTGGAAAATCTGCCAAAGGCGCAACATCGATTCGACCAGCAATACACCTTGGGCGAGTTTCAATTGATTGACGGCAGTGTCTCCCGAGACCGCATGCAATCGGCCATTGAGCAGTTCCTCGCTGAATGCGCAGTGCTGCGAGTGTGTATCAAGGAACCGAAGACATTGGCGACGTTCCTTGGTGAAATGAAAAACGCTGTCATCGATACCAATCTGCAACGCGCGATTGATCTTGCACGAACCCTTTCGCGTCATCTGGACTATCCCGACTGGTTACGCATGGCCTCGGCGACGGAGCAACGCACGCAACTCGCTCTGCTGGATGAACTGCGGCACGCGTTCATCGATGGCAAGGATTTCCTCGATGACGTCCCGGCGCTGGCCACTCATATCGAGCAGACCCTCAAGACACTGCTCGACGCCCGATTTCCAGGCAACGGCCTCAAGCCACAGGACATCCGGATCACCCCCAACCTGACACTGGCAGGCCCTGCCTGCAACCTGCTGGAGTTTGCCTTGCATCACTACAACGTCGTGCAGGGCACCGGTTTCAAAGTCGCATCGACAACAGCCACAGCATTGCCAAAGGATTTTGCCCAGTCCGCGGTACGGCAATTACTGCAATCTCTTGACGTCACCACCACCTACACGGAGAAAGTGACCGAAGCGCTGTCCGCCGACAGCGCGTCCGCACGTGCCAGCAAAAAGCGTTTTTTACGCCAATTACCCTGGCAATTGATGCAACACGCCCACTCGATGAAATTGCAACAGCAGCTTTCGGATACCGGTTATGACTACATTTGCCAGGTCCTCGACATGCCGGACGGGATAGCGCGGGCTATGGTCGAGGGTGCCGATGCCATCGCTTGTCCGCTATCGTTGATCAAGACTGCAGGCGCTGATTGCGTTGACGCGCTCGGATTGTATGTCCTCGGTCCGGGCGCAGGGCTAACAGGCCCCCGGGTTATCTATGCGCCTTACTCCAGGTATGTATTTCGCGAGTTCGAAAACGAAGCGCAGTTGATCGAAGCACTGAATACCCCCGGGCACTTCCAGGATTTGATCATCCGGCGTCTGCCTGAGGCCCAGCAGGCGGTCTTCAAGAGTCTGTTGAAAACAACGATTGGTAAAAAAAGTGAAATCACCCTTCATGACACGCCCATCAATGACAACCTGCTTGAACGGTTTCACCAGGATACTCTGAGCCTTCTGCCGCAACTGCTGCGTAGCCAGCCACAGATCAACGCCCAAGCGGATTGGGAAGCGGTGAAGTCTCTGTTCAGTCACGGCGTGCGTCTGGTGCCACATTTGCTACCGGGCAAACTCGCATCCGTTTTTTTCCTCTGGCGAAGCTACCAGGACTTCAAGGCGTCCGCCGAAGGCCTTCAGGATCACCACTGGGCAAACGCCCTGAAAAGCTTCATCGCAGGGGCAATTACACTCTTCAGCCTGGGACGTCTGTCCTGGGAAAGCGAGGCAGAAACGGCCAGTTCCGAATTCGCCGCAGAGGCGCACGCACCAGCCTCTACAGCCACGACGGTGCAAGTAGCCTCTCGCTGGGCAAAAGTGCCACCCGTCACCCCCGCTCGTATCGACTTGCAAACCTTTGAAACCAGCACTGCGCTGCAAAGCCTCAAGCTCGATGCCAATAAGCTGGTCTACGGAGATTCTTCGACGACGCAGAAATACGCCGCCATTGCCGGCAAGGTGTATCCGGCGGTGCAGATCGAAAAAGCCTGGTATTTGCGCAAAGAAGACGGCAGCCAGGGGCCGTCACTCGAGGAGAAGAATTCCCGTCTGGTCGTTGCGAGCACCAGCCAGCCGGTTTATCGCTGCCGATCAAAACAACGTGACGCCGCTCAACACGAAGTGGAGGAAAACCGTTCAATCGAGATGTACGTTCAAGCGAGAGGCATGACCCAGATCAACCGTCGCTATCCCGCCAGAGCGTTTGTGATACAGCAAGCCGTAAATCGTGCCAGGGAATACGCGGTCAATTGTCTGCATAACTACGTTACACAGCGCGACAACTTCGAGGGCAAACGATTGGAGACGGTATTAAAGAATTTCTTCGAGGTGACTGACATAACGCCCTCGCTGCTCAGCAAGCTCGAGAAGGTGATAATTCCTGTTTGCCAGGAACTGACGAACCCTAAAGATGATTTGCTCTACACCGAACGCTTTTTAGCGGGTCTGAACGCGAAAGGTCGGGCGAATGTCGTTGCATTCGTTTTCAAACAGGACAAACAAAAAATAATTCATCTTACTGAGGTATTTTTCAATCCCGGAATGGACAGATACACCGCCCATTTGCCTCCTCGGTTCAATGTCGATTCTCACGCACGTGCTGTAACGCTTATCCATGAGCTCTCGCATCTGGTTTGCGACAGCGATGATCTTGAGGTCGTGCAAGCCATGGCGCCTTATCTGGACCTCATCGATACGACGACGGACGCGGGGAAACATGCCAAGGAATCCCTTGAGCGTCATCGCAGCTTGTTGTCGCGCTACGGCCAGCACTTGTTTGCAGTGAAGACCGGCCATCAGGTCTGGACCGACCTGGATCAGATGCCGACGCATGCAGGGAATTACAACAAAATACTCAGCCTTACCAAAACCACAAACCTTGCCGATGCACGCCTGGCGTTTTGCAGCTCTCAGTCTGCGGATGCGCGGATTGACGTCATGCTCGCCAACGCCGACTCGATCGCGTTGCTTATCAGCGAAATGGGCCGCCAGCTCGACCCGCTTCCCGCCCTTTCATCATCGGGTTCGGATCAGGCAGGATCCTCGCAAGCGCTGCCGTGAAGACAAAAAAATGCGCTGACGTCGCGCCAGCGCATTGCTCAACACAAAAATCAGTGAGTGCTTAAAGTGGGTTAGTCCTTCTGGTCCCGCAGCACATTGCCGGAAGCGCCATCAATGCGGAATTCGTAAACAGTGCCATCGGCCTTGCGCCCTTCGCCTTCCCAGTAGCCGTCATTGTCGGCGCCGATCTCATAGACCTCGACATAACCGGCCTTGGTCTTGGCGACCTCGATGGCTTTCTCGATGGTGATCCAGCCTGCGCCTGGCTTGTCCGCCAGAGCGGCACCGGCGCTGAGCAAACCAGCAGTGGCGATCAGGGCTGCGAATGTCTTTTTGATCATTTTTTCACTCCATTTATGGATAGTAGGCAGTTGCTTCCTGTTTTTTTGGGCGCCACAGGGAAAAATAAGTTCCACGTTGATGGGTAAATGCCATGACGGATGTTCTCGGCAGCCTGCCGGCGAGGTTAGAATGAGCGAAATCAGGACGAGTCAATGACCCAAGACACTCTCTCGGAAGCCGAATACGATGCGATCACCGATGCCGCCGCGCACTGGTGCATGCGTTTGCACGCCGCTGACTGCACGGACGAGGAGCGTCGCGCATTTGAAATCTGGCACGCTGCGCATCCTTTGCACGCTTTCGAATACGAAGCCATGCAGGAGATCTGGGAGGTCGCCGGAGATTTGCCTCGAACCGAGCCCGAAGCACTCGCGGCGCAGCGCAAACCCTTGCGTTCGTGGCGCAAGTTCGCAGTCATTGCCGGTGCCTGCGCCCTCGCCTTGCCGCTCGCGGCTTACAGCGGCTGGAGTATGGGCTGGGTGCCCAACAGTTATCAGCATTACGCCGCCGCCGACACTGTGCGTCAGATCACCCTGAGTGACGGCAGCCAACTCGAACTCAACCTGCACACCGACCTGACCTTCAGCAACTACAAACATGAACGTCGCGTAACCCTGAACAAGGGCGAGGCGTTTTTTAATGTCAGCCATGACGCGTCTCATCCGTTTGTGGTTCGCGCCGGCGACGGCAAAATCCGCGTGACCGGTACGCGGTTCAATGTGTGGATGTACGAGGACCAGGTGCGGGTCAATCTGGTCGAAGGTTCGGTGTTGGTCAGCAGCAATCGCGCTCTGCCGGGCGACGGCCTGCGTCTGGGTCCATCGATGCAGGCACGCTACCGGCAGGGCGATTACACCCCGCAAATCAGTCAGACCTACCCTGGTGACACCTCGCTGGCCTGGCGCAGCGGCCGTTTGGTGCTCGACAACCTCGCGCTGCACGACGCCCTGCCGCTGATCAACCGATACCTGGACAAGCCGTTGATGCTGGCCGACACCAGTACCGGCGCGATCCGCGTGGGCGGTGTCTACAACATCAAAGAGATGAACAACCTCGCCAACAGCCTGCCCAAAGTGCTGCCGGTCTACCTGACCCGGAACAAGGAAGGCAATCCGGTGATCAATTCGATGCCGCAACGCCCGCCGAAAAGCTGAAGGCCGCGTCCCTTGCGGGAGGCGGCCTTCATTTGTTTCAGGGGGTGACTGTTTACTGCGCTGCCACCTTCCCTGCCTGATCCTGCTTGATCGTCTGCACCTGATATTGCGGATCCGCCTGGATCTGCTGTTCGGTGAACGGCAGGACACTCCACTGTTTCTTCGAAAACGCTGCAGTCTGATCCCGCGAGTACTTTGACATCGGATCACTGGATAACGAGAACGCCAGCAGCCCTTGGGCGTGCGGGCCTTTTTCATCGAAGCTCACCACTTGCAGATAGCTGGTGCCGCTGACCACTTCAAGTTTGCCATCCTCACGGGGCACGCTCTGCATCGCGTTGTAAATGCCCAGCGTCCCCAGCCCGCCATGAATCGGCGTTTGCTGCCCGCCGCTGCTGACCACCTGGATATCACCCCAGCGCGTGTCAGGTTTCAGGCCCATTTTTGCGACCCGCTCGACCGACGCGAGCATCGCCTCACGCAGCGCCTTGGACACAGCAGGTTGTTCGACCGCCAGGCCGCGAGGAGTGTGTTGCGCATCCGCCGGATTGAATGCAACACGCCAGATATCCGGTGACTCCAGCAGCGCCTGCATGATGTTCTGAAAATGCACCAGACCGAGCCCGGAATCCAGATTGGCGCGGCCGTCCCACGCCTTGAGGCTGGCGCACGCAGACTTGAGTGACGCGGTATCGCTGCCCAGGTCGGCGCCGCAGAACTTCAGCAGATCGGGCATGACCTGCGTGGCCAGATAGACCTGATCGTCCATGACCATGCGCTGCAGATCCTTGATCGCCAGTGGGCCTTTTTTGCTCAGCTCACCCAAACGATCAAGCGCGAACCGTGAGCGCAGGCCCAGCGGTTGTCCTTCCTGACTGATCAGCGGTGAATAGCCGGTGAGCGGTTGAGCCGGATTGGCCAGCCATGCCGAGTCGTTGGAGTGCTGAACGAAATCCCTGCGCAGCAATTGCGGCAACTGGCTGGAGGCGAAGATGCCCTGCTGCGCGGCTTGCGGATCGACATCCCAGGCACAGCCGCTGCTGGAACCGTCGAGGACAATCATGCGCAGACCGAGGCGTGGGTCGCTGCACTTGGCAAGTTTGTCCGCGCTGACGTTCGGTACCACCGACAGGTTCATGTACAGCGTCTGGCCCTTGTCATCCACCGCCAGAGTATTGACCCAAGGGATGCCCTGAATCTTGTGCACTGCGTCTTGCAAATCCTTGATACTGCCGGCCCGGTTCATTGCGTACCACTGTTTGAGCACGCGATCGTTGTCGAGGTTGGCATCGCGCAAGCTGTAGGCGTATTGCTTGTCCCAGTCGAGCTTGCCCGGCCATTGCACGATCGGACCGAACTGCGAACTGTAGATATCGCGCGCAACCGGTACGACCTGTCCGTCAGCCTGCTTGACCTGCACGGTAACCGTCTGTTTGCTCAGTGGCAGCGACTTGCCGTCGAGCAGGTAGCGGGTCGGATCCTTTGGATCGAGTTGCAGGCGATACAAGGTGAAGTGTTTCGACGAGTCGACAGTGTGGGTCCAGGCCAGATGCTGGTTGAAACCGATGTTGATCATTGGCAGACCCGGCAAAGCCGCGCCCATCACATCGAGCTTGCCGGGGATGGTCAGGTGCATCTGATAGAAACGCATGCCGCCGACCCACGGGAAATGCGGGTTGGCCAGCAACATGCCACGGCCGTTGAACGAACGCTCGCTGCCGACTGCCACGGCATTGCTGCCGCGATCCAGGGCGAAACGTTGCTGGCGGGCGTCGGCCAACTGGAACGCCTCGGCATCGTGCTTGACCTGTGCGGTGGCTTGCGGCGGCGTGGCGCCGGCCAGAGCCTCGGCGAACTGCCCTACCCCGCCTTCCACCAACAGGCGCCGCGTCAGTTTGACCAGATCCTCGGCACTGATACCACGTACCCACTCGCCCTGGCATTGCTGCGGCAATCCTTGCTGGCGCCGTTCGGCCAGATAGCGGTTGTATCCGGCGGCATAACCCTCGACCAGCTCGCGGATCTGCGTCGGTTGCGCCTGCCAGAAGGTTTCGACCGCTTCTGGAGTGTTGAGCCAGGTGAAAAACACATCACTGACGCGGTTTTCCCGTTGTTCGACAGTGAACTGCTCCGGGCCGAAGTAGCGTGAGCGCTCGCCGTTGACCGTGACAATCTCGTTGGCCAGCAAGCACAGGTTGTCCTGGGCGTAGGCGTAACCGATGCCGAAGCCCAGCCCGCGTTCGTTCTCGGCACGAATGTGCGGCACGCCGAAACTGGTGCGGCGAATGTCCGCGCTGGTTTGTGCAGCCGGACTGAGTGCATGGGCCGACAGGCTCAGTCCGAACAAGGTGCTGGCGAGGGCCAGCCCGGTGAGTTGCCTGGAAATAATCACGCTTGCTCCTGATCGAAAGGTCGATTGCCCCTGCGTCCACGCGCAATGAGCCTGTCGAAGAAACGAAGCTGAGGAAAAAAATTTAGCGGGCAATCCTTCGGGACGAGGCCGGCATCACAAGGCCGAGACGAATTTGCGACGAAATTTCTACATCTTTTCTTTCATGATTTGTCGTGCTGAAACGTCTTGTTTAGAGAGCGCAACAAAACCTTTCCCGATCTGGCTCTGAAAAGGAGTAATCGCATGTACAACTCGCAACTACCATCGGACGGTAGCCAGACGCCACAGGGCGTATCCATGAGTTCGCACAACGGCAATTTCACCCAGCGCGGCGAGCGTCCGGGCAATGAGCGCATTCGTGTGCTACTGAAGAGTTTCGGCCTGCGCACCAGCCTGATTCGCCTGAAAGTCATCGACGCCCTGCTGGTGGCGGCACAAAGCAATCGCCGCCTGGGCGTACGTGGCGTGCACAGCCAGTTGCTCGATCTGGACGTGCCGTTGTCGTTTCTCAGCGTGCGCGAAGTACTGAAACGCTTGTGCGCCGAAGGCGTGATCACCTTCAACGCCGACAAGAGTTACAGCCTGCATCCACAGGCTGCGGCGGTCCTCAACCACGAATGAGGCACCGGGTGCTCGCCGTTACGGCTTGACCTTGCGGCGCATCACGCCATTGATCACCACCACAACCACCGCCACGCCGATCGCGACATACTGGAAAGTTTTCTCGGTGATCATGCCGGCGTTCTGCAGCCAGGACAGGCCCAGCATGATCGCCAGTACGGACAGGGCGATCAGAATCGAATAAATCAAGCGTTGCTTCTGGGTCATTGCGGTTTCCTGAAACGTTGGAATGTATGCGTTTGCAAGCCATACGCTTGCCGAATTACGGGGACGTGCCGGGCAAACGGAGTGCCATGTTACAGCTGCGGAAGATTTTTCGCTGCATGGCCGCCCAACCCGGAAGCGCGGCCCGCCCGGTCGATTTACCGCAAACAATGCCCGCCCTGTCGCGGGCATTGTTGTTTCTGCCGCAATGGCAGCCAGGTAAACATGTTTGCCTTCCGCCCGCCCTTTAAACATGCCGTAAGTTTTTGAAATCTGCTGACGCAGCAAACGGCTAGGTCGGCTGTGCGTCTGCGCCTAGGCTCTGCGAACTTCCTACCACTCATAAAACAGGGATGTTCATGCAGAGAACACTTATAGATATCGGCCCCAGGCAGGTTGCGGGTTTCTGTCTGGCGCTGACCGCTTTCGAACTGCTCACTTACATGGCCAGCGACGTGATCATGCCAGCGATGCTGGACGTCACTACCGACCTCGAAGCGGACGCGCGGCATGTACCCCATGCATTCAATCTTTATCTGTTGGGTGGCGTCTGCCTGCAATGGCTACTGGGTCCCTTGTCCGATCAATTCGGGCGAAGGCCACTGTTATTGATCGGTAGTGCGCTGTTCGGTGTGTCGTGCGCGGCAGCTTTCAGCACCGACAGCATTGAAGCGTTCAACCTGTTGCGTCTGTTGCAGGGCATGGGGCTGGGATTCGTCGTCGCCGTGAGCTACCCGGCATTGCAGGAGGTTTTTTGCGAAGCCGACGCCGTCAGGCTGATGGCGTTGCTCGGCAATGTTGCATTGTTATCGCCGTTGCTCGGGCCGCTGCTTGGCATCCTGCTGCTGGAATGGCTGAGCTGGCGGGAAATTTTTCTGCTGCTGGGATGCACAGCAGCGCTGGTCTGGCTCGGCCTGTTGCTGTGGATGCCGGAAACCGTGGGCGTCGAGCGCCGCGACGGTCAACAAACTCGCCGGGTGCCCTTCTCCTGGCGCCTCACTTGTCGGCGCTACGGTGCGCTGTTGGGCAATCCGCGTTTCCTCTGTGCCAGCCTGGCGCTCGGCCTGATGAGTCTGCCGCTGATCGCCTGGATAGGCCTGGCGCCATTGCTGCTGGTGCGGGTGCTGGACATGCCGCCGCTGGAATATGGCCTGTGGCAGATACCGGTGTTCTCGGCAGTCATCGCCGGCAATCTGATTCTCGACCGCTTGCTGCAGACTCATTCGCTGACGCAATTGATTCAACTGGCGCTCTGGCCGTTCTGTCTGGGCCTTCTGTTTCTGGCCGCGTGCGCATTGCTCGGTGCGGGGCTTGGACCGGTGGTGGCGAGTCTGTCGCTGTACGCCGTCGGGCTGGGCATGAGCAATGCGGCGGTGTATCGCCTGGCGCTGTTTTCCAGTGACGACAGCAAAGGCCTGGTATCGGCGCTGACCGGCATGATTTCGATCGCCGTCATGGGCCTTGGCGGTTCGCTGATTGCTGCCATCGGTGGCGGCAGCCGTCTTGAATACTTCGCTCTCTGGGCCGCATTCGGCGGGCTGATGTGCCTGCCCATGGTTTACCGGCTCCTGCAAACCACCACCGCTGATGTGGCCTCGCCTCAATAAGGAACATGGATGACTCACCTACCCTATGCCCACGCGCTGTGCGCGTTGACGCAACCCTATTGCGCGGATTCAGTCCCGCCCGCTCTGTTTGATCGGGCGATGGCTGAAATCACCCGCTTTCATTGTGAGCACACTCCGGGTTACGCCCATTGGCTCAACGCCCATGGACTGGCACCGCAAGAGCTCGACAGCCTTGATGACTGGTCGCGTCTGCCGCCGATCTTTGCCAGTTTCTTCAAGCAACACCTGCTGCTGAGCAGCACGGGGACGAACGCTTTGGAACTGACTTCGTCGGGCACCAGCGGGCAGAAAAGCCGGATGCGTTACGACGAACGCAGCCTGGCTCGGGCGCAATTCATGGTTGCGCAGATCTTTCGCCATTACGCCTGGGACACTCCAGATAGTCCGTGCAACTACCTGCTGTTGAGCTACGAACCCGAAGGACGCATCACCTTGGGCACCTCGTTTACCGACCAGTTTCTCTGTCGGTTTGCCCCGGTCAATCGCGTGGTCTACGCCTTGCGTAACACTGGTCGCGGCCATCAGTTCGATGGATTCGGCGTGATCGCCGCCTTGCAGTCTTTCGCTGAAGAAGGTTTGCCGGTACGGATTTTCGGCTTCCCGGCGTTTCTCTGGCAGACCCTGCAACGCATGCAGGCTACCGCTGTGCAGGACGTGCAATTGCCCGCCGGTTCGCTGGCCTTTTTTGGCGGTGGCTGGAAAACCCAGGCCGCGGAGGAAATTCCCAAACAACAGTTTTACGCCCATATCCATCGGCAACTGGGCATCGAACCGGCCCGCTGCCGCGACGGTTACGGTGCTGTCGAGCACGCGGTGCCTTACATCGAATGCGCCCGTCACCGCTTTCATGTGCCGGTGTATTCGCGAGTGCTGATTCGCGATCCGGCGGATCTTTCCCTGCTGCCCTATGGCCAACAAGGCCTGCTCGGCTTCGTCTCGCCTTACATCTCATCGAGCCCGGCCCACGCCGTGGTCATGAGCGACCTTGCCACGCTGCACCCGGGCGCAAGTTGCGGCTGTGGATTGACCAGCGACTGGTTCGAACTGCACGGCCGCGCCGGGACCACAGCGGGCAGAAGCTGCGCAATGGCCGCCGCCGAATTACTGGGAAGTCACTGATATGTATTTGATCAATGGACAACTGCACCACGCTTATAGCCTCGACCAAGCGCTGCAAGACCTGCAACAGGCGTTGCCGCAACACTTGGCGAGGGCACTCGACAGCCGCACAGTCATCGACGCAGTCGCGGGATTTGCCCGGCAACTGCATGACGCGCACTCGGATCTGCCCCTCGACAACGAGCAGCGGCAGGCCCTGATCGATTTCTGCCAGCCAGAAGCGCTAGCCTACAAACGCGAGCGGGAATTGGGCGCCGAAGCCGATTGCCTGCGTCGTTTCGATTATCGCCAGCCACGCTTCGAAGCCTGGCATCCGCTCGGTCTGGTGGTGCACATCACTCCGGCCAACGCGCCGCTGCTGGCCTTTTGCGCGGTGGTGGAAAGTCTGCTCGCCGGCAACGTCAACTGGTTGCGCCCCAGCCGCAGCGATCAAGGCCTGACGGCGCAACTGTTGCGCGCGTTGGTCGACTGCGATGCCAGCGGACAACTGGCCGGACATGTGGCGGTGATTCCAGCGAGCACCGAGCAGATCGGCAAGCTGTGCAAACCCGCGAACGGGGTTGCAGCGTGGGGTGGCGAAGCGGCCCTGCAAGCGATTCGGCAACAGTTGGTGCCGGGTTGTCGCTGGATCGATTGGGGGCACCGCATCAGCTTCGTCTATCTCACCCCGGAATCGTCTACGCCGGAGGCGCTTGATGCCGTCGCCGACGAAGTCTGCCGACTGGATCAGCAGGCCTGCTCCAGCCCGCAATGGCTGCTGGTGGACAGCGATGATCCGCAGGTTTTGTGCGATATCGGTGAACGCCTGGCGCAGGCCCTGCAACGACGCGCCGCGCAATGGCCGGCTCTGGTACCGACAATCCAGGAAGCCTCGCAAATTACCACGCACACGCAGATGGCCCGCCTCGGCCAGAGTTTCGCCGGTCACACCGGGCAAGTCTGGAACGGCCCGGGCTGGCGGGTGATGTGGACCCATGATCGGCAACTCGCGCCTTCACCGCTGTTTCGCAGCGTACTGCTGCACCCGCTGCCGCAAGCGCTGCTCACTGCCGCCCTGTTGCCGTGGCGCAACGTCCTGCAAAGCTGCGCGCTGATGTGTGCGCAATCGCGCATTGCCGAGCTTACTCATGCGCTGATCGCCGCCGGGGTCACGCGTATCGCACCGATCGGCAGCATTCACGACGGTTACGCCGGCGAACCCCATGATGGCGTCTATGCGCTGCAACGTTTGAGTCGGCGGGTATCGGTGAGTCTGGCGGCCACGCAGCTGCCGAATCAGGCCAGTCTCGATTCACCGCCACTCGCGGCGAAATCGTGCGCTGCAATCATGAACAAAGAGGCCTTCGTCGCCCAGCCCATCAACGATCAGGCGCAGTTGTATTTCCGCTCCGGAGGCAGCAGCGGCACCCCTGCTCTGGCCGGCTACAGCTATCGCGATTTCGATCGGCAGATGCGCGCAACCGCTGACGGCCTGTTCGCCGCTGGTCTTGATCCGGCGCGGGATCGGGTCATGAACCTGTTCTTCTGTGGCGGGCTGTACGGCGGTTTTCTCAGTTTCAGCAAAGCGCTGGAATTGCTTGAGGTGACGCACCTGCCCATGGCCGCCCCTACAGATGACGACTACCGCGAGATTGCCCAACTGATCATCGACCAACGGGTCAACGTGCTGGTCGGAATGCCCGCCACACTGCATCGCCTGTTTTTGAATGAGCAGCAGCGGCTGCGCGCTTATGGCGGGGTTGAAAAAGTCTTTCTGGGTGGCGAGCACCTGAGCGAGCAGAACCGTGCATTACTGCGCAGTTGTGGCGTCGCGAGCATTCGCTCGGCGATCTATGGCAGCGTCGATGCCGGCCCGCTAGGCCATGCCTGCAAGGCTTCGGCGGATGGGGTTTTCCATCTGATGAACGCAATCCAGCACTTGGAAATCGTCGCGTTCGATGAGGATGTGCCGGTGATCGACGATCAAGTGGGACGGCTGCTGGTGACCTCGCTCGCCCGTGAAGGGGGCCAGCGCGTGCAGCGTTATGAGATTGGCGACACCGGGCGCTGGCTGCCGGGCGTCTGCGCCTGCGGGCTGAAGTCGCCACGCTTCGAGCTGTTGCAACGCCACGGCAAGCTGTTGCGCATCGGCACTGACTTCATCTCCCTGAGCGAATTGGAGTCGCGGCTGCAAGTGCCGTTTCAGTTGCAGCTGGACCACAGCGCTGACGGCGTCGAGCGCATGCAACTGCACTGTGAACTTGCCGCCGACATCGCTAAACACCGTCTCGCCGATTACCTGACCCTGATGACCGTGGTCGACAGCGGATTGCTGGTGCTGCAGATCGAACAATGCCCGCCCGAGCACTTCGTTCAAAACAGACACAGCGGCAAGACGCCGCTGGTCATTGACTCCCGCCGCTGACGCTTACCGTGAGCTGGCTCATTCGAATCAAGAAGAATACACCGTGAAAACAACCGACCCGATTAGCGAATTGATGGGTTTTGCCCGTGAGCATTCGCCCTATTACAAGAACAGTCTCGCCAATATCCCCGAGGCAATAAGCTCGCTGTGCGAACTGCCACTACTTGATCCGGCAGACTTCTGGAAAGACAGCGCGGATCTGATGCAATGGCCGGTTCTGACGGCCCCCATTGCCCACGCCCTGGTGTTCAAGACCGGTGGATCAACCGGCGGCGGCAGGCTCTCCGTGTACGCCCGCACGGAATGGCAACGCACAGTGGAAGCTTTCGGCCGCAGTCTGAGCGAGCAATTCAGCCCCGGCGACCGTGTCGCCAATCTGTTCTTCGCTGGCGACCTCTACGCCAGTTTTCTGTTTATCCACGATTCACTGGCCCATGTGGAAACGGCTATTACCGAGTTTCCGTTTACCGGCGAAGTCGACCCGCCAATGCTGGCCGATGCCATCGTGCGACACCGGATCAACGTGTTGGCTGGCGTGCCTGCGCAACTATTGACCTTCGCCAGTTGGCTCCAACACCGCGGCCTTGCGCTGCCCTTGGTTGATACCGTGCTTTATGGCGGGGAGAGTCTGTTTGCCTCGCAACGCCAGCTTCTCGAGCAAGTGCTGCCCAATGCGCGCATTGCCTCGATCGGCTACGCCAGCGTCGACGGCGGATTCATTGGTGCCAGTCATCGTGACTGCATCGAAGGAGAACATCGCACACCTGACGGCCACGTGCTGCTGGAGATTGTTGATCAGCACAGCGGAGCAATGATCGAGGCCTGCGATCAAATCGGTCTGCTCGTATTAACCAATCTGGATCGCCGCTTGATGCCGCTGATCCGCTATCCCGTCGGAGATCTTGCGTGCTGGCGCGAACCGCCGGGCACTGCACGACGCAAATTCGCCCTGAGAGGACGCAGCGGCAATAGCCAGCGGGTGCGGGTCGGCATTCTGTCGCTGATGACCGATGAAATCAGCGAAAGCGTACGGAGCATCACTGGCAGCGACGATTGGCAATTGCTGATCGAACAAGCCAACAGCGCAGATGTGTTGACGTTGAAATACGCAGTCATGGAACGATCGGCGCTCATCGACGAGAAACTTGAGGCTCGCTTGATCGAACTGTACCCGCCAATCGCGCAACTGCGGACTGAGCGGTTATTGGAGCTGCGCATCCAGAGTTGCCGCTTCGAGGACCTTGCGCGCCATCCTCGCGCAGGGAAAAGCCTGCGGATTGTTGACTTGCGCTGCTATGGCCCGGACGAGGGGGAGGTGCGTGATGGAGTCGTTGATCCTGCGCAATTACCGTGACACCGACGCCACGGCAGTCAGCCAGCTGTTTCGCGAGGTCTATGGCGATCATTACGTGCAAAGCGACGTCTACCTGCCCTGCCTGATCAATCAGAACCACGCAGCCAAGCGCTGGCACTCACTGGTTGCGGTCGAGGGTGAACGGATTCTTGGCCATGCCACTTTGTATCGGCAGGGCGAAACCTCGCACGATGCCGAACTGGCCTTGAGCGTCGTACATCCCGATACCCGCGGAAAGAACATTGCCACGCGGCTGGGCGCGCAACTGCTGACTCATGCACAGGCATTGGGTTGTCGCAGCGTTTCGATCAAACAGGTCACCCACCACCCCTATACCCAACGCATGGCTATCAGTCTCGGTTTTCATAACACCGGGCTGTTGCCGGACTATGTCCGCTCACCCTTTGGCGGCAAAACACCGGAGTCGATCGTGTTGGGTGTACGTGCTATCGATGGCTATCAACGGCCATTGCCAGAACAGGCATGGCCAGCCAGTTGCCGCCCCTTGATGGTGCGTCTGAGCGCTGTGTTCGGCGTCGGGGCTGATGCAGGTCGCTGGCGCGGAGCTTCGGTTCAGGTCCAGCAGCACGGCAGCCGCCATGAAATGTGGCTGGAAAAACTCAATCCGGAACTGCTCGACCAGTTGCGATCACTGCCCGGGCATTGGCTGGTTTCGATTCGTCTACAGCTTTCGCGACAGTTTGCCGTGGATCTGCACAGTCTGAATGCCATCGGTTTTGCTTTCACCGGCCTGGCGCCTGCACAGGACAATCGAGGGGGATGGCTCGCGCTGTTTCATCGTGGCTACCGCACGCGCAGGCTGACATTGCATTGTCCGCACATGCAGCAGTTGCATGACCAGGCACAACGTCACATCACTCGGCAAGCCGTGCCGGCGGCGTAAACAGCATGAGCCCGCACACGGATGAGCGGGCATCATCAGCAGACGTTACGCCTTTGCCTTCAGGCCTTTGTCGGACGGAACTGCCGCATTGCCTTCGCCATAGGTCTTGAGATTCTGCAGGACGTAAATGGCTTTCTTGAATTCGGGAATCAGGCTCTTGCCGTAGTAATTGCCATTGAGACTGTTGGTCTGGATGGCATCGAGTTGCGTGGCGAAATATTCCAGCGCGTTGAACTTCGCCTCCGGGTCTTTCTGCACGCCGAAACGGTCGAATTTGTCGCCGGCATTGAGCAAGGTGATCGAGGTGATCTCGGAAATCAGGCCGCGCCCGCGCAGGAACTCGCTGAGGTTGCCCAACTGCTTTACGGAGACGTTGGCCGGGTCGAAGCCCTTGATCTGCTTGCGCAATCCCTGCTTATCCATCTCCGCCACGTTCAGCGCATTCGGATCATTGCCGACCAGCGTCAGCATCTGCTGCACCTTGACGCTCTGCGAAACCTGCTTTTTCGCGCCGGTATCACGAACCATTACGCCTGCCTTGCTTTCCCAGGCGCCGGTATAACCGATCGTCATGCGGGGATTCCTTGTGCAATGAGCATGAAATGTCCTTGTTCCTACCAATTGAATGGGCGCGAGTATCGGCCGCTTCGCCTGATCCAACCAACCCTTTTGTGCGCTTTTTTACAAATCTCGTACATTCATGACACCGAGCTTTAGGCCCGCAAACATTGCTTCAGAGCCGTCATCAGGATGTAACAAATGTGGCGATTGCTGGAGATGTACCAATCCCGATACCAACCGGTCATCGCCCTGAATTCTTTCGGCACGCAAGTACCTAAAGCTTCCGCCGGGAACGACGATACGCTGTGATACCCGCCCTGTTTTATTCCTGCCCTCCAACAAAAAGCCGCTCAAGGATCAGTTCCATGCCCGCACTGCGCACTATTCAGGCTCGCTACACGCTGTTTCTGATTCTGTTCATCCTGTTGTTGTCCGTGCTGACCGTGGTCGGCATCAGCCAACTGGTCGCACCGACCCTGCGCGATACCGAAGAGAAGGTCGTGCTCAACCGCATCGCCGAAGTCGCCGTGCAGATTCAGGGCGAACTGAACAAGGTGCAGGCGCAGCAACGCAGCATCACCCAGACCATCCCCCTGCTCGACAGCGCCGCCATCGACGTGGTGCTGCCAGGGCTGGTGGATCAGTACGGCGAACTGAAAGTCTTTGGCGGCGGTATCTGGCCATTGCCCGGCCAGCGCGAAGCCGGGCGCAACAAGTTCAGCACCTTCTGGCACCGGGATGCCTCGGGTCAGCTCAAGGTCAATACGTTCTGGAACAGCGACGCCGCACCGAACTACTACGACCAGAGCTGGCACAAGGGCGGCATGGCCACCCCGCGCGGTCAGTGCGCGTGGGCCGCTGCCTATAAGGACGACGCCAGTGCCGAGCCGCGCACCAATTGCGCCATGGCCATCTACAAGAACGGCAGTGCCTGGGGCGTTTCGACCATCGACGTGACCCTGGGCTTCTTCAACGACCTGGTGGCGCGCAAGGAAAAAGACCTCAACGCCGAAATGCTCATCGTCGAGGCTGACGGCAAGATCATCAGTAACAGCTCGCGCATCAGCGGCCCGATCGTGTTGAAGAACATCAGCGAACTGGCGGCCAGCTCGACCTTCATCAATCAGATCAAGACCGGCCTGCAGAACCGCGATAAAGCGCAACGCGTCGAGTTCGACAACAACGGTGAAGACGCCACCTTCTTCATGCGCCCTATCGAGGGCACACCGTGGTTCCTCGCCACTGCCCTGCCGACCAAAATGCTCACCGCCCAGCGTGACGATGTGCTCAACAGTCTCAGCCTGATCCAGATTCCGCTGGTGATCCTGCTGGTGCTGTTGCAGGTTTACGCGATTCGCAAACTGGTACAGCGCATGAAGGCTCTGAAAGCCAACATCGATTCACTGTCCAGCGGTGACGCCGACCTGACCCGCCGCATCACCATTCGCGCTGAGGACGAACTGGGCGCCATCGGCCATTCGGTCAACACCTTCATCGTCTATTTGCAGAACATGATCGGCGAAGTCACCCAGGCCACCGGTGCCATGGCGTCCAGCCTCGACAATCTGCAACGCACTTCGGCGCACACCAGCCAGATTCTGCTGCGTCACGCCTCGGAAACCGACCAGACTGTCACCGCCATTACCGAAATGAGCTCCACCGCTGAAAGCGTGGCGCAGAATGCCGCTGAAACCGCTGCGTTCACCCAGCGCGCCAATGAAAACGCCGATCGCTCGCGCGTCGTGGTGGGTGAAGCGACCAACAGCGTGGTCGCGCTGATCGACGAAGTGGCCAGTGCTACACACAAAGTTGAAAACATGCAGCAGGACGCCCAGCGCATTACCGAAATCCTCGGTGTTATCGGTGCGATTGCCGGGCAGACCAACCTGCTCGCCCTCAACGCCGCGATCGAAGCGGCCCGGGCCGGTGAACAGGGTCGTGGCTTTGCGGTGGTAGCGGATGAAGTCCGCGCCCTCGCCGCCCGCACTCAGGCCAGCACTTCGGAAATCAACGAGATGTTGACCCGTCTGACCCAAGGCGTCAGTTCCTCGGTCAGTGCCATGGAAAACACCCAGGCCAGTTGCCAGTCCGCCGCTGACGCCACCGCTCGAGTCAACTCGGGGCTGGACGAAATGGCCGGTTCGGTCAGCCACATCAACAGCCTCAGCTCGCAGATCGCCACCGCCGCCGAACAGCAAAGCGCAGTGACCGAAGAGATCAACCGCAGCATGGTGCAGATCCGCCACATGGTCGATGAACTGGTGCAGAGCGGCCAGGCCAGCGAGCTGAATACCCGCCAGTTGCTCGAAGCCAATAGCCGTGTGAGCGCGATCATGGGGCGGTTCAAGGTCAGTTAAGCCAACCGCGACCACGGGGATTTTGGCCTTTACGCCATTCCCTGTGGGAGCGAGCCTGCTCGCGAAAGCGATTTATCAGTCACTGTATCTGCGGCTGGTCAACCGCATTCGCGAGCAGACTCACTCCTACAATGGTTCGGGTGTTTTGTAGCAACTGGAAACACTCAGTTGATGCCGGGATGGAAAAACCGGTCAAAATGCGTTCTTGCTGACCTTCACCGAGTCGAGAGCCCATTCCCATGCGAAGCCAACTGCGTCTGCTCGCCCTGAGCGCCCTGTTCATCTCCTCCCTGGCGCAAGCCGCCGAACTGATCCCGATCGAAGTGCACCGCGATGCCAATTGCGGCTGCTGCAAAAAGTGGATCAGCCATCTCGAAGCCAATGGCTTCAAAGTCGAAGATCACGTCGAAAGCGACATGAGCAGCTTTAAACAGCAGCACGGCGTACCACCGCGTCTGGCGTCCTGCCACACGGCGATCATCAATGGCAAATTCGTCGAAGGCCATGTGCCGGCCGATCAGGTGCTTGCGTTGAGCAAGCGCGACGATCTGCTGGGTGTGGCTGCGCCGGGCATGCCAATGGGCTCGCCGGGCATGGAAATGGACGGCATGAGCGATGCGTACCAAGTGATCGGCCTGAAGAAGGACGGCGCTGACGTGGTAGTGGCGGACTACCCGGCCCGTTGATGGGGGCAGCCTACTTCGGCCTGTTCTTTGCTGCGTTTGGCGCGGCGACGTTGTTGCCATTGCAGTCCGAGGCGCTGCTGGTCGGCCTGATCGTCAGCGAGCGTTACTGGCTGTGGGGTTTGCTCGCGGTAGCGACTCTGGGCAACGTGCTCGGTTCACTGGTCAACTGGTGGCTGGGCCGTAGCATCGAGCGCTTTCAGGATCGACGCTGGTTCCCGGTCAGCCCCAAGCATATGGCCAAGGCGCGCAAGCACTATGAGCGCTATGGGCATTGGTCGCTGCTGCTCAGTTGGCTGCCGGTGATCGGCGATCCGCTGACCTTGATAGCAGGCGTCATGCGCGAACCGCTCGGGCGCTTTCTGTTGATCGTCACCCTGGCCAAAGGCGCGCGCTATGGCGTGCTGGCCTTGCTGACACTGGGCTGGCTCGGTTGAACCAACCCTTCCTGTGATTGCCTTTGTTTAACGTCGGCGTAATCCCGACCTTCCAGAGTCGGCCAATTTTCAAGGAGTTAGTGCTTATGTCCGTCACGCTTTCCCGCTGGCTGCCCGGCCTCGTCCTCAGCGCTGCCCTGCCATTAATGGCGCACGCAGCCACTGAAACCGCCCCCGCCGAAGGGCCTGCCTATGGCCCGGAGCTGCAAGGCTTCCAATATCCCTACACGCTTAAACACTTCGCCTTCGAATCCCAGGGTCAGAAACTGCAAATGGGTTACATGGACGTCGCCGCCAATGGCAAGGCCAACGGCCGCACCGTGGTGCTGATGCACGGCAAGAATTTCTGCGCGGCGACTTGGGACAGTTCGATCAAGGCCTTGAGCGACGCCGGCTACCGCGTGATTGCGCCGGATCAGATCGGCTTCTGCACCTCCAGCAAACCCGAGCACTATCAGTACAGCTTCCAGCAACTGGCGACCAATACCCAGCAATTGCTCAAGGCGTTGGGCATTCAGAAAGCCACTGTGCTCGGCCACTCCACCGGCGGCATGCTCGCCACCCGTTATGCGCTGCTGTTCCCGGAGCAGGTCGATCAATTGGCGATGGTCAACCCGATCGGTCTGGAAGACTGGAAAGCCCTCGGCGTTCCGTATCGCACCGTCGATCAGTGGTATCAGCGTGAGTTGAAGGTCACGGCCAAGGGCATTCGCGACTATGAGCGCACCACTTATTACGATGGCCGCTGGAAGCCCGAATTCGATCGCTGGGTCGACATGCTCGCCGGTCTGAGCAAAGGTCCGGGCAAGACCCAGGTCGCGTGGAACTCGGCGCTGATCTACGACATGATCTTCACTCAGCCGGTGTACTACGAGTTCAAAGACCTGAAGATGCCGACCCTGCTGCTGATCGGCACCTCCGACACCACAGCCATCGGCAAGGACCTCGCACCGCCGGAAGTGAAAGCGAAAATCGGCCACTACGAGGTGCTTGGCAAACAGGTCGCCAAGCTGATTCCGCAGTCGACGCTGATCGAATTCCCGGGCATGGGTCATGCGCCGCAAATGGAAGAACCGGAAAAATTCCATCAGGCGCTGCTCGGCTGGCTGGGCAAGACTCCTTCCGCTCCATGATGAGGTAAGCCGATGACGGTGCAGATTGCAGTGATCGATGACTGGCAGGACGTGGCACGCGACGTGGTCGACTGGTCCGTGCTGGAGAGCATCGGTGAAGTGACCTTTGTGCATGATTACCCGGCCGACAACGCGACACTGGCCGAGCGCCTCGGTAAGTACGAGGTGATCTGCGTCATGCGCGAACGCACGCGTTTCGACGCCGACTTGCTCGGACTCTTGCCCAATCTGAAGTTGCTGGTCACCGGCGGCATGCGCAATGCCGCGCTGGACATGCCGGCCGCAGCAGCGCTGGGCATCAAGGTCTGCGGCACCGATAGCTACAAACACGCCGCGCCGGAACTGACCTGGGCGCTGATCATGGCGGCAACCCGTGATCTGGTGAAGGAAGCCAATGCGCTGCGCGCCGGCCATTGGCAACAGGGCCTCGGCGGCGATCTGCACGGCAAGACCTTGGGAATCCTGGGTTTGGGCAGCATCGGCCAGCGGGTCGCGCAGTTCGGCCAGGTGTTCGGCATGCGGGTGATCGCCTGGAGCGAAAACCTCACCGCCGAACGCGCTGAACAGGCCGGCGTGACGTACGTCAGCAAGCAGCAACTGTTCGAGCAGGCCGACGTGCTGTCCGTGCATCTGGTGCTCAGCGAACGCAGTCGCGGTCTGGTCGATGCCCAGGCGCTGGACTGGATGAAACCGACCGCATTGCTGGTCAACACCGCACGCGGGCCGATCGTCGATGAAACCGCGTTGATCAAGGCGCTACAGAAACGGCGCATTGCCGGAGCAGCGCTGGATGTGTTCGAGCAAGAGCCGTTGCCGGCCCTGCACCCGTTTCGCACGCTGGACAATGTCCTCGCCACGCCGCATGTGGGGTATGTCAGTCGGCAGAATTACGAGCAGTTCTTCCGGCAGATGATCGAGGATATTCAGGGTTGGGCAGCTGGGGAGCCGGTGCGTCTGTTGAATTGATTCCATCACTTTAAAGTTGAGTTGCTGTAACAGGCCTCTTCGCGAGCAGGCTCGCTCCCACAGGTTGTACGCGTTCCAATTTGGGAGCGAGCCTTCTCGCGAAGGTCTCATCTCAGATACCGCTCTGAAATGCCCTTGCACCACAACGGTGCAACCGGCCCATCCCCTAGCACAAAACCGTGACTACCCAGTCACCGTTTTGGCCCACTCCGACCGAAAAACATGCCCTTCGTCGGAGCGTTTCCCCTCCTGAACCCTCGCTAACATCCCGACACAACCGATTGTCGAACAATTTACCCATTTGCACCGACCCGCTCTAGGATCTGGCCTAGACTCATTTTTCAGTGGCCAAACCACTCGGTCATACCGACGAAAAAAAGTCGAAACTTTTGCTTCACGCCACAGGTCATCAGAACAACTGGGCGAAAGCGACTGGTGTAATCCTTGCAACGGCCTCACCACCCATTCTGCTTGCGCGTGTTGGGTCAGCATTTGCTCACCGATGCGTGGCGCCTTTGCGCCCGGCCACAGGACTTGGCCATGAAACAGCTTGTTCGAGACAAGAATCAGATCACACACGGGAGATACATATGATCAGTGCGGCATTGGATATTCAGGGAGAGCGTGCTCACCAGTCGCTTGGAGAATCGAGCACCATCAGTGTTCCCGGCAGCCGACAGATCAACGTACCCGGCACCAAGACGCTTGCTCCGGTAGCAAGCCAGAATCCCAACAAGAAAAAAGTGTTGTTTGTGACTTCGGAAATCGCCGATCTGGTCAAGACCGGCGGCCTCGGTGACGTCTCCGCCGCCCTGCCCCGGGCGATGGCCCACTTGCATGACGTGCGGGTGCTGATCCCCGGTTATCCGCAAGTGGTGCACAGCGAAAACCCGATTCACATCATCGGCGAGCTGGGTGGCCACGCTGCGCTGCCACCTTGCAAGATCGGACGCATGGACATGCCCGATGGCCTGGTGATCTATGTGTTGATCTGCCCTGAACTCTACGAGCGTGAAGGTGGCCCTTACGGCGCCAACAACGGTCGCGACTGGCCGGACAACCATATCCGCTTCGCCCGTCTCGGCCTGGCCGCTGCCGACATCGCCGCCAACCTTGCGCAAATCCACTGGCGCCCGGATCTGGTGCACGCCCATGACTGGCCGGCTGGCCTCGCGCCCGCTTACATGCACTGGCGCGGGCAGCGCACGCCGACCCTGTTCACCATTCACAACCTTGCCTACCAGGGCGTGACCAGCCTTGGTTCCTGCCCGGAGCTGGGGATTCCCACCCATGCCCTGCAACAGGAAGGCATGGAGTTCTACGGCAAGATGTCGTTCCTCAAGGCCGGCATGGCCTATTCGAGCCACATCACCACGGTCAGCGCTACTTACGCGCAGGAAATCACCACCCCGGACTTCGGCTGCGGCCTCGACGGTTTCCTTGCCGCCAAGACCCAGCAAGGCCTGCTCAGCGGTATCCCGAACGGCATCGACGAGAGCTGGGATTCGGCGACCGACCCGCACCTGTTCGCCCCGTTCGCCATCGGCGATTGGGAAGGCAAAGCGGTCAACGCCGCCCACGTCCGTGAGCTGTTCGGCCTGAATGACTCTACCGGCCCACTGTTCGCCGTGGTTTCGCGCCTGGTCTATCAGAAAGGTCTCGACCTCACCGAAGCGGTGTCCGAGTTCATCGTGCAGAACGGTGGTCAGATCGCGATCATTGGTCGCGGCGAGCCGGAAGAAGAGCAAGCCATGCGCGAATTGGCTCTGCGCTTCCCAGGCCAGATCGGCGTGCGCATCGGCTTCAACGAAACCGATGCCCGACGCATGTTCGCCGGCAGCGATTTCCTCTTGATGCCTTCGCGTTACGAGCCTTGCGGCCTGAGCCAGATGTACGCCCAGCGTTTCGGCTCGCTGCCGGTCGCGCGCAACACCGGCGGTCTGGCCGACACCATTGAAAACGGCGTCACCGGTTTCCTCTTCGATGAGTCCACCGTTGATAGCTACAAGGAAGCCCTGAGCCGCGCGTTCAAGGTCTTCGCCTTCCCGGAACTGCTCAATGCCATGCGCTGCCGCGCCATGGCTGCACCGTTCAACTGGAGCAAAGCGGTTGAACCGTACGCCGAACTTTACGAACAACTGGTCGCCAAGGCGTTGGGTAAAGCCAGCCACAAATAACCAGGGAGTTGCAGAAAATGCCGTCAAGGACCCAAGAAACCTGGCCCCACGGCGCGATCATGCTGGATGCCGAGCACACGCAATTTGCGTTGTGGGCGCCTGACGCGTTCTACGTCAGTGTGGAACTGGAAGATGGAAAATCGTTGCCCATGCTGCCTCAGGGCGACGGTTGGTTTGTAATCAAGGCCAATTGCCCGGCGGGCAGTCGCTACCGTTACTGCATCGATGGCGAACTGGAGGTGCCGGACCCGGCCTCCAGGGCGCAGGATGGTGACCTCGACCGCCACAGTGTGGTGGTCGATCCCCATTCCTACCAATGGCGGCACACGACCTGGAATGGTCGGCCGTGGAATGAAGCGGTGATTTACGAGCTGCACGTCGGTGCGCTCGGTGGTTTTGCCGAAGTCGAACAGCATCTGGCGCGCTTGGTGGCGCTGGGCATTACCGCCATCGAACTGATGCCGCTGGCGCAATTCCCCGGTGATCGCAACTGGGGCTACGACGGAGTACTGCCCTATGCACCTCAAGCCTCCTACGGCACACCGGAACAACTCAAACACCTGATCGACACCGCCCACGGCCATGGCCTGGCGGTGGTTCTCGACGTCGTCTACAACCACTTCGGTCCCGACGGCAACTATCTGCACCGTTACGCCAAAGGCTTTTTCCGCGAGGACAAGCACACGCCCTGGGGCGCGGCGATCGATTTCCGCCGTCCGGAAGTGCGCGAGTTCTTCATTGAAAACGCGCTGATGTGGCTGCTCGAATACCGTTTCGACGGTTTGCGCCTGGACGCGGTGCACGCGATTGAAGATCCCGACTTTCTCAGCGATCTGGCCCGACGCATTCGCCAGCAGATCGACCCGACCCGGCACGTCTGGCTGACCGTCGAGAACGAGCTGAACCAGTCGAGCCTGCTGGAAAACGATTACGACGCGCAGTGGAACGACGACGGTCATAACGCGTTGCACGTGCTGCTGACCGGCGAAACCGACGCCTATTACGCCGACTATGCCGCGCAGCCCACCGAGCAACTGGTGCGCTGCCTGAGTCAGGGCTTCGTGTTCCAGGGCCACATCACTCGCCATGGCGAACCTCGCGGCGAGCCGAGCGAACATCTGCCCTCCACTGCTTTCGTGCTGTTCCTGCAGAACCATGACCAGATCGGCAACCGTGCCTTTGGCGAACGCCTGCATCAGCTCGCCGACCCGCGTGCGGTACAAGCGGCGACGGTGTTGTTGCTGCTGTCGCCGATGATTCCGCTGATGTTCATGGGCGATGAATTTGCCGCCGAGCAACCGTTCCTGTTTTTTACCAGCCACCACGGTGAACTCGCGGAACTGGTGCGTGAAGGTCGGCGCAACGAGTTCGCCGCATTCAGTGCCTTTACCGATCCGCACAAGCGCGAACAGATCCCTGATCCGAATGCCGAAAGCACTTTCCACGCTTCGCAGCCGCGATTGTCCGGCAGCGGCACGCCATTGCAACAGCAGACCCAAGAGCTGTATCGGCAACTGCTGAAGTTGCGGCACCAATACATCATTCCCAACCTCTCCGGGACCCAGGCTCTGGGCGCGCAGATGCTCGGCCATGGCGCGGTCAGCGCACGCTGGCGGCTGGGCAACGGCAGTGAGCTGCGAATTGACCTGAACCTCAGTGACACGCCAGTGGTCAACCCTGCACAGACTGATACCGAGTGGTTGTTTCAACAGCCAGCCGCGATCGAACTGTCGGACCCGAACCAACTGCCGGCGTACACCGCGCTCGTCAGCCTCACGGCCGCACCCGTTATGCACCCCCTGGATGGAGAGCGCCTATGAGCGATGCGCAACTGGAAATACTCGCCAGTCGAGCCGGCCTTGCCGTCGACTGGATCGACGCCAACGGGCGTCAGCAAAAAGTCGCTCCTGCTGTGTTGCGCAACGTCCTGATCGGACTCGGCCACCCCGCCAGCACCGCGCAAGAAATCGATGCCAGCCTGCTGGAATTGCAAGAAGTCCAGCAAGACCGCCATTTGCCACCCCTGCTGACCTGCGACGTGGGCATCGCCCTCGACCTGAGTCGCTACTTCTCACCGGAAACCCCCTGCGAAATCCATCTTGAAGACGGCTCGCAGATGAACCTGAAGCTGGACAACGAAGCGATGTTGCCCGGCTTGATTCCGGTCGGTTATCAACAAGTGCACATCGCCGATCAGTATTTCACGCTCGCCGTGGCGCCTGAACGCTGCTTCAGCGTCGCCGATGCGGTCGATAGCCCGATCCCGCGCGCCTGGGGTCTGAGCGCCCAGTTGTATTCGCTGCGCCGTCCGGGTGACGGTGGCTTTGGCGATACGCAGGCGCTGGAGGAACTGGTTCGTGTAGCGGGTGAACGCGGCGCCGATGCGCTGGCGATCAGTCCGATGCACGCGATGTTCAGCGCCGACAATGGCCGCTATAGCCCTTATTCGCCGTCCAGCCGCTTGTTTCTCAATTCACTGTATGCCGCGCCGGGGAGCATTCTCGGCGAACGCGCGTTGCGTGATGCAATTGATGCCAGTGGCCTGGCCGCGCAGTTCGAGCAGCTGGAAAATCTCAAGCTGATCGACTGGCCGACCGCTGCCGAAGCCAAGCAGAAACTGCTGCAAGCGTTGTATGACGGTTTCGTCGCTGGTGAGCATCCGCTGCACGCCGACTTCGCCAGTTTCCGCCATGCCGGTGGCGAAGCGCTGGAAAACCATTGCCGCTTTGAAGCCATTCAGGAAATGCGCGCCGCCCGTGGCGAAAGCCTCGACTGGCGCGAATGGCCGGAGCACTGGCACGACCCACGCGGCGCGGCGCTCGGCGCGTTTGCCGAGGAATATGCCGAGCGCATCGGTTATTTCGCCTTCTGCCAATGGCTGATCCATCGCTGCCTCGAGCGTGCGCAAACTGCTGCGCGCAGTGCCGGCATGGGCATTGGCCTGATCGCCGACCTCGCGGTCGGTGCTGACGGTGCCGGCAGTCAGGCCTGGAGTTTTCAGGATGAATTGCTCGCCTCGCTGACCGTAGGCGCGCCGCCGGACATCCTCAATCGCAGCGGCCAGGGCTGGGGCATTTCCGCGTTCTCGCCGGAAGGGCTGATCCGCAACGGTTTCCGTGCCTTCATCGACATGCTGCGCGCCAACTTCGCCCACGCCGGTGGCTTGCGCATCGACCATGTCATGGGCCTGCAACGCCTGTGGGTGATTCCCAACGGCGCCGCCCCGGCGGATGGCGCCTATCTGTATTACCCGTTCGACGACATGCTGCGCCTGCTGACCCTGGAATCCCATCGGCATCAGGCCATCGTGCTCGGCGAAGACCTCGGCACCGTGCCGGAAGGCCTGCGGGAAAAACTTGCCGCGCGTTCGATCCTGGGCATGCGCGTGTTGTTGTTCGAACAGGACAACACCCGCTTCAAACCGATTCTCGACTGGCCGGATGACGCCCTGGCGACCACCAGCACCCATGACCTGCCGACACTTAATGGTTGGTGGCATGGTCGTGACATTGACTGGAACGCACGCCTCGGTCTGGTCGATGCCAATGGCGAAATCGACTGGCGCCGGCACCGTGAGCGTGAACGCGAAGGCCTGCGCGATGCGCTGCGCCAGGATCCGCAGAACTTCCGCGAAGAGTCCCACGAAGCCGATCAAGTGGTCGATGCCAGTGTGCGTTTCCTCGGCCACACCCCCGCGCCGCTGGTGCTGCTGCCGCTGGAAGATGCCTTGGGTATTGATGAACAGCCGAATCTGCCTGGCACCACCGATTCACATCCGAACTGGTCGCGACGTTTGCCCGGTCCCAGCGAAGCGTTGCTGGACGGCCCCGATGCCGCCCGCCGCCTGGAACTGCTGGCCTGCGCGCGCCTTCAAGCCTCTGAGCGTGACCAATGAATCAACAGCAAATCCAGCCACTGCGCGCCACCTTGCGCCTGCAATTTCATAAAGGTTTTACCCTCGAACAAGCGGTGCCACTGGTGCCGTACTTTGCCCGACTCGGCATCAGCCATATCTACGCCTCGCCATTGCTGGCGGCGCGCGCCGGTTCCATGCATGGCTACGACGTGGTCGACCCGACCCAGGTCAATCCGGAGCTGGGCGGCGAGCCGGCATTGCGCCAACTGGTCAGCACCCTGCGTGAACACAACATGGGGCTGATTCTCGACATCGTTTCCAACCACATGGCCGTGGGCGGCAATGACAACCCGTGGTGGCTCGACCTGCTGGAATGGGGACGCCTGAGTCCGTATGGCGAATTCTTCGACATTCAGTGGCACTCGCCGGACCCGTTGATGGAAGGCCAGTTGCTGCTGCCGTTCCTTGGCAGTGATTACGGCGTGGCGTTGCAGGAAGGCACGCTGAAGCTCAAATTCAACGCGCAGACCGGGACTTTTTACGTCGAGCATTACGACCACCACTTCCCGATCTGCCCGAACAACTATGGCGAGCTGCTCAAGTCCGACGACACGCTGAAGTCTCTGGCAGATCGCTTCAGCACACTCAGCTACCAGACCGACGCACATTCGCTGGCGATGCCACTCAAGCAAGAGTTGCGCGAGCTGGCAAGCGATCCGCGTGTTCTGGCCACCATCGAAAGCAATGTCGCCCAATACGATTCGACCGCCGACGAGGGCTTCCACAAGCTCCACGAGTTGCTCGAGCGGCAAAGCTATCGCCTGGCCAGTTGGCGCACGGCGGCGGACGACATCAACTGGCGGCGCTTCTTCGACATCAACGAGCTTGGCGGTCTGCGCGTGGAGCGCCCGGCAGTGTTCGAAGCAACCCACGGCAAGATCTTCCAATTGGTTGAAGAAGGTCTGGTCGACGGCCTGCGCATCGACCACATCGACGGCCTTGCCGACCCGCGTGGCTACTGCCGCAAATTGCGCCGTCGCCTTGATCACTTGGCGCCGGGACGTCACCTGCCCATCTATGTCGAGAAGATCCTCGGCGAGGGCGAAACCCTGCGCCGCGACTGGAGCGTCGACGGCACCACCGGTTACGAGTTCATGAATCAGCTGTCGCTGCTGCAACACGACCCGGACGGCGAACATGTGCTCGGCGAGCTCTGGCAGCGCCGCACCGAGCGCCCGGCTGCGTTCATGGAAGAAGCGCAACTGGCCCGTCAGCAGATCCTCAACGGCTCGCTGGCAAGCGACTTTGAAAGTGTCGCGCAGGCCCTGCATCAAGTCGCGCGGGATGACCTGATGACCCGCGACCTGACCCTGGGCGCGATTCGCCGCGTGCTGCATGCGTTGATCGTGCACTTCCCGGTTTATCGCACCTACATCAGCGCGATGGGCCGTTCCGAGCAGGACGAAGCGATTTTCCTGCACGCCATGGACGGTGCCCGGCAGACCCTCAGCGAAGCTGACTGGCCCGTGCTCGACTCGGTCGCCAGCTGGCTTGGCGGCACGCCATGGCGCCGCAAGCCGCGCGGGCGCTCGCGCAAGATCCTCAAGCATGCCTGCGTGCGTTTCCAGCAACTGACTTCGCCGGCAGCTGCCAAAGCCGTGGAAGATACCGCGCTGTATCGCTCGGCGGTGCTGCTGTCGCGCAATGATGTCGGTTACAACACCGAGCAGTTCAGCGCGCCGGTCAGCGAGTTCCACGAAGTCAATCAACAGCGCATGGCCGAGTTTCCTGACAACCTGCTCGCGACTGCTACCCATGACCATAAGCGCGGCGAAGACACCCGCGCCCGGCTGGCCGTACTCAGCGAGCGCAGCCATTGGTACGCCGATCAGGTCGAACTGTGGCGCGCCCTCGCCCGCCCGGTGCGCATCGAAGATGACGCGCCTTCCGCTGGCGACGAACTGATCCTCTATCAGGCATTGCTCGGCAGTTGGCCGCTGGACCTGCAGGACGATGACCAGGCCGGTTTCGCCGATTACGCCAAGCGCATCTGGCAGTGGCAACAGAAAGCCCTGCGTGAAGCCAAGCTGCAAAGCAGCTGGAGCGCGCCGAACGAAGCGTATGAAAACGCGGCCCAGGCGTTCACGGAAAAGCTGCTGACCGGTGAAGAAGGCGAGTTGCTGCGTGCGGCGCTGAGCAAGACCGTCACCAGCATCGCCGCTGCCGGCGCGCTCAACGGGCTGGCGCAAACCTTGCTGCGCATGACTGTGCCGGGTGTGCCGGATCTGTACCAGGGCAACGAGTACTGGGACTTCAGTCTGGTCGACCCGGACAACCGCCGGCCGGTGGATTACGCCGCCCGCGAGCAAGCGTTGCAGGCATCCGTGCCGGGTACAGAACTGCTCAAGGATTGGCGTGACGGGCGCATCAAACAGGCGCTGATCAGTGAGGTGTTGAACCTGCGCAAGGAACACAGCGAGCTGTTCCGTCGTGGCGATTACCAGCCATTGGAAGTGCTGGGCAGTCAGGCGCACAACGTCTTGGCATTCGCGCGTGAACACGAAGGCGTGCGGGCCATTGTCGTAGTGCCGGTGCGTTGCGCGACGTTGCTGGAAAACAGTGCCATCCCGCAGGTCGATGCGCTGCGCTGGGGCGATACGCGGGTGGTTTTACCGTCTGCCGCTTCGGATGCAAACCTGAAGGGACTTTTTGCAAACAGCGTAGTCACACAAAACAGGGAGCTGAATGTCAGCGAAGCGCTGGGGGATGTCCCGGTCAATCTCTTTATCCAACACTTAACACAAGCATGAGTTCAGTTCAGGAGCATTGCGATGAGCACCGACGATAAACGCATTCGCGAATTCGCCTATCAGATCTGGGAGTCGGAAGGGAAACCTGAAGGCCACGAGGAACGTCATTGGGAAATGGCGCGCAAGCTGGCCGAGGCCGAAGCGCTGGCACCCAAGAAGCCACCGAAAGCGGCGGGCAGCAAAGTGGCTGGCAAGACTACAGCCGCAGCAGCGAAAAGCACCGACGGCAAGACTCCGGCAACCGCCAAAGCCAAACCGGCAGCGAAAGCCAAGCCGGCGGCCACGCCCAAAGTAGTCCCGCCGGGCGAAAAGGCTGCCGAGAAAAAGCCGCGTGCAGCGAAGAAGCCTCCGGCGAACTGACCCGATCCATTTTTGAACTGAATGACTGTGTGGCGAGCATGCTCGCCACAAGGGGTTCTTGCGCCCTGAAGAAAGTCCCTTATTGGGAAAAACACACAACCCTGTGGGAGCGAGCCTGCTCGCGAAAGCGCTAGGTCAGTTGGTGAAATGTCGAATGTACCGACGCTTTCGCGAGCAGGCTCGCTCCCACCAGGAAATCTCATTGCCTGAACTGTCTCGTTTTTTGCAGGAGCAATCATGACCCGTCCAAAGAAAGCCGAACCCGCTGCGCACGCCGAGCCGTCGAGAATCCGTGAAGGCCTGCCCTTCCCGCTTGGTGCGACCTGGGATGGTCTGGGGGTGAACTTTGCTCTGTTTTCCGCCAATGCCACCAAGGTCGAGCTGTGCATTTTCGACGATGCCGGCGAGGTCGAACTCGAACGCATCGAGCTGCCGGAATACACCGATGAGATCTACCACGGCTACCTGCCGGATGCGCATCCCGGCTTGATCTACGGCTACCGCGTTTATGGTCCTTATGACCCGGCCAATGGTCACCGCTTCAACCACAATAAACTGCTGATCGACCCGTACGCCAAGCAGTTGGTCGGCGAGCTGAAATGGTCGGAGGCGCTGTTTGGCTACACCATCGGCCACCCCGACGCCGACCTCAGTTTCGACGAGCGCGACAGCGCGCCATTCGTGCCCAAGTGCAAGGTCATCGACCCGGCCCACACCTGGGGCAACGACCATCGCGTCAGCGTGCCGTGGGACAAGACCATCATTTATGAAACCCACGTGCGCGGCATCAGCATGCGTCACCCGTCGGTGCCGGAAAACCTGCGTGGCACCTTCGGCGGTCTGATGGTCGACGACGTGCTCGAGCACATTCGCAAACTTGGCGTGTCTTCCGTCGAACTGCTGCCGATCCATGCTTTCGTCAACGATCAGCATCTGCTGCAAAAGGGCATGACCAACTACTGGGGCTACAACAGCATCGCGTTCTTCGCCCCGGACCCGCGTTACCTGGCCAGTGGCAAGATTGCCGAATTCAAGGAGATGGTCGCGCACCTGCACGATGCCAATCTCGAGGTCATTCTCGACGTGGTCTACAACCACACCGCCGAAGGCAACGAGCAAGGCCCGACCCTGTCGATGCGCGGTATCGACAACGCCTCCTACTACCGCTTGATGCCCGACGACAAGCGCTACTACATCAACGATTCCGGCACCGGTAACACGCTGGACCTGAGCCACCCGTGCGTGCTGCAAATGGTCACTGACTCTCTGCGCTACTGGGCCAGTGAGATGCACGTCGACGGTTTCCGTTTCGACCTGGCAACCATTCTTGGCCGTTACCACGATGGTTTCGACGAGCGCCACAGCTTCCTCGTCGCCTGCCGTCAGGACCCGGTGCTGCGTCAGGTGAAGATGATCGCTGAGCCGTGGGACTGCGGTCCCGGCGGTTATCAGGTCGGCAACTTTCCGCCGGGCTGGGTTGAGTGGAACGACAAATTCCGCGACACCGTGCGTGCGTTCTGGAAAGGTGACGACGCTCAGCTTGCCGATTTCGCCAGCCGCATGACTGCTTCCGGTGAGATGTTCAACCAGCGCGGGCGCCGGCCGTATTCGTCGGTGAACTTCATCACCGCCCACGACGGTTTCACCCTCAACGATCTGGTCTCGTACAACGACAAGCACAACGAAGCCAACGACGAAAACAATCAGGACGGCAGCAACAACAACCTGTCGTGGAACCACGGCGTCGAAGGCCCGACCGACGATCCTGAAATCAACGCTTTGCGCCATCGGCAGATGCGCAACTTCTTCGCCACGCTGCTGCTGGCCCAGGGCACACCGATGATCGTTGCCGGCGACGAGTTCGCCCGCACCCAGGACGGCAACAACAACGCCTATTGCCAGGACAGCGAAATCGGCTGGGTCAACTGGGACCTGAGCGAGGACGGCAAGGCCCTGCTCAAGTTCGTCAAACGCCTGATCAAGCTGCGCCTGACTTATCCGATCCTGCGTCGCGGACGCTTCCTGGTCGGCGAGTACAACGAAGACATCGGCGTCAAGGACGTGACCTGGCTGGCACCGGACGCCACCGAGATGACCACCGAGCACTGGCACGATGCGCACAATCGCTGCCTAGGCATGCTGCTCGACGGTCGCGCGCAGGAAACCGGCATCCGCCGCAAGGGCGCAGATGCCACCCTGCTGCTGGTGGTCAACGCCCACCACGACATCGTCAACTTCACCCTGCCGGAAGTACCGGATGGTGGCTTCTGGACCTGCATGATCGACACCAATCAACCGTCGATTCGCGGCCAGGAGCGCTTTGACTTCGGCCATGAATATTCGGTGACCGGGCGTTCGTTGCTGTTGTTCGAACTGCAACGTGACGAAGAAGATTGATATGGACTTTCAACATTATCTGGCCCGCCGTCCGCCAGATTACGCCGACACCAATGCCCTCGGCCGTTGCCTGCGGGCGATGGTCGAGGCCGGCCTCGACCGCTTGCCGTTACCCGGCAGCGGTCACACGCTGGAGCGTTTTCAGCGTCTCTCGGAAGTCGGTGGACACGATTTAGGCCTGTGCAAACTCTATGAGGGCCACACCGACGCGCTGGCGATCATCGAGCAATTGGGCGGTACGCCAACCCCGGGCAGTACGTGGGGCATGTGGGCCGCCGAACCGCCGCAGGCACGGGTGAAAGTCACGCCGGCCGGGCACATGGTGACGCTGAACGGGCGCAAGGCCTGGTGCTCTGGCGCTGCGGTGCTCAGCCACGCCTTGCTCACCGCATGGGACGCGGACGGTCAGCAGCAATTGGTTGCAGTCGCACTCGATCAACCTGGCGTGACCATCACCGATCAAGGCTGGCAAGCGGTGGGCATGGCGGCCACCGGCAGCGTTGAAGTGCTGTTCGACAACGCTGAAGCGCAGGCCATTGGCAACCCCGGTGATTACCTGCAACGACCGGGGTTCTGGCAGGGCGGGATCGGTATCGCGGCTTGCTGGTATGGCGCTTCACGGCGGATTGCCGAAGGGCTGCGTCAGCATTGCGCGCAACGCGATGAACCGCACGCCCTCGCCCATCTCGGTGCGACTGACACAGCACTGCAAGCGGCAGCCGATGTGTTGCGCTTCAGCGCGCTGCAAATCGATGCGCAGCCCGAGGCCGACGCTGAATTGCTCGCCCGCCGCGCCCGCGCCGTGGTCGAACAGTCTGCCGAACAGGTGATGCGCGAAGTCGGTCGCGCGTTGGGTGCCGGGCCGTTTTGTCAGGATCGGCATTTCGCCCGGTTGAGCGCCGACCTGCCGGTGTTTCTGCGCCAGAGTCACGCTGAACGCGACCTTGCTGCATTGGGCCAACAGATTGCTGGTCAGTCCTGCGAGGTCTGGGCGTTATGAAAGCCAACCCGATCGTTGGCCAGGGCACTTCATTGCAGCAATGGCAGGCTTCGCGGCGTCTGGCCGAGCTGCCCGCCATCGATATTCTTGACTTGGTACCGCTGGGTTCGCGAGCGGTGATCATCGCGCCGCACCCGGATGACGAAGTACTCGGTTGCGGCGGCATCATGCAGTTGCTGGCGGCAGCCGGACGTCCATTGCAGTTGATCTCGGTCACCGATGGCAGCGCCAGTCATCCTGGTTCAAAACGCTGGCCGGTCGAACGTTTGAGTGTGGTGCGTCCGCAGGAGTCCGCCGAAGCCTTGCGGCGCCTCGGCCTGCCGATGCACAGCCTGAAATGGCTGCGCGGCGGTTTTACCGATACGCAAGTGGCGGCGCAGGAAACCGAGTTGAGTGAATTCATCGCCGGTTATCTGCACGCCAGTGATGTGGTTTTCACTACCTGGCGCCAGGACGGCCACAGCGACCACGAGGCCGTCGGCCGCGCCAGTGTCGAAGCGGCGCGACGCGTTGGTGCGACCTGCCATGAACTGCCGGTCTGGACCTGGCACTGGGCAACCCCGGAAGACGCTTCGGTGCCATGGGAGCGGGCGCGCAAGATTCTCCTTTCACCGACGCACATCGCACGTAAACGCCACGCCGCGCACGCGTTCGCCAGCCAGTTGGAAGGCGACCGCGACGTCGGCCTCGGGCCGGTGCTCGCGCCCTATGTGCTCGATCGTTTGCTGCAACCTTTTGAAGTGGTGTTCCTGTGAGCGTCGATGACCGCTATTTCGACGGCCTGTTCGCGGGCAATGACGACCCATGGGCGTTTCGCCAGCGCTGGTACGAACAGCGCAAGCGCGCGATCACCCTCGCCGCCCTGCCCCGTCCGCGCTACAGGTCGGTGTTCGAACCGGGTTGCGCCAACGGCGAACTGAGTGCAGAGCTGGCTCCGCGCTGCGACCGCCTGTTGTGCTGCGACACGGCGAGCGCGGCGGTGAAGCTGGCGCGTACGCGCTTGAGCGTGTTCGAGCATGCCGAAGTCCGTCAGGGCCGCCTTCCGGCTGACTGGCCCGAGGAAAAATTCGACCTGATCGTATTCAGCGAAATCGGCTACTACCTCGACGAAAAAGATCTGACAGAAATGATCCGCCGGATCAGTGAATCGCTGACCGCCGACGGCCAATTGCTGGCCTGCCACTGGCGCCCGCCGATCGAGGGCTGTCCGTTGAATGCACGTCAGGTCCACGATCAGATCCACGATCAATTGGCTTTGCCGCGTCTGGTGCTGCATCAGGAAGCGGATTTCATTCTCGAACTGTGGAGCCGCGAGCCACGCTCGGTGGCGGCCCTGGAGGGCTTGCGTTGATCGGTATCGTGATTCCCGCGCACAACGAAGAGGCGCTGCTTGATGAATGCCTGCGTGCAGCGTTGCGTGCCAGCCAGCATGCACAACTGGCCGGCGAGCCGGTGGAAATACTGGTCGTGCTCGACAGTTGCAGCGATGGCTCGGCGCGGATCGTCAGCGCTTATCCGGTGCTCAGCTTGCAGATCGATGCGCGCAACGTCGGCGAAGCCCGCGCCGCCGGTGCGCGCCTGTTGCTCGAGCGTGGTGCCCGCTGGATCGCCTGCACCGACGCCGACAGCCGCGTCGCCGATGACTGGCTGGCGGCGCAACTGGGACTGGAGGCGGACGCAGTGTGCGGCACGGTCACCGTCGAGCACTGGCACGAATCGATCGATGAAGCGGCGCAGATTCGCTATCACCGCCATTATCAGGCCCGCGATGGCCATCGACACATTCACGGCGCCAACCTCGGTGTCAGTGCCGAGGCTTATCGTCTGGCCGGCGGTTTCAAGCCGCTGACCTGTGACGAGGATGTGCAACTGGTGCGTGCACTGGAGCGCAGCGGCGCGAATATCGCCTGGAGTCACCGTCCGCAAGTGCACACCAGCGCCCGTCTCGACAGTCGGGCCAAGGGCGGGTTCGGTGACTTTCTGCGCAATCTGGCACAGCTGGAATAAAAAATTACGGATCAGATTGATCTGTGACGCGACGAATCGGCTGTCTTGAGCAATACTCTGCCTCGCAGTAATCCAAGGGTTGGAGCACTGCACCGTTGCTATTCATTTGCCTTCACGGGCCGCGATCAGCGTTGGCTGCTCACGACTGAGGGCGAGATACCACAAGGACGTCGCACTCATGAAATCGTCATTGCTCAACGAACACGGCCTGCCGGCACAGATCTGGAACAGCGCGCCGCAACTCGACAATATTCCCGTCATCAACACCCACAGCCTGGTACCCGCCGGCGCCCGCGCCGTGGTCATCGCCCCGCATCCGGGCGACGAAGTGGTCACTTGCGGCGGTCTGCTGCAATTGCTCTCCAGCCTTGGCCATCCCCTGCAATTGCTCTCGATTACCGACGGTAGCGCCAGTCACCCTGGCTCGCGCCAGTGGTCGGAACAGCGCCTGAGCGTATTCCGTCCGCAGGAAAGCGTCGAAGCCCTGCGCCGCCTCGGCCTGCCCATGCACAGCCTGAAGTGGGTGCGCGGCGGCTTTACCGACAACGCACTGAGTGATCAGCAAAGCCAGCTCACCGAGTTCATCGGCCGTTACCTGCGGCCTGGCGACGTGGTGTTCAGTACCTGGCGCAAGGATGGCCCGCCGGATCATGAAGTGGTTGGCCGGGCCAGTTTCGACGCGGCGCAGAAGGCCGGGGCGACCTACCACGATGTGCCGGTGTGGGCCTGGCACTGGCCGGAGCGCGAGCAGCAAATGATTCCCTGGGAACGCGCGCGCAAGCTGCGTCTCGACACCTGGACAGTCGCGCGCAAGAGCCACGCCACCCACGCTTACGCCAGCCAGCTCAAAGGCGAACCGGCCATCGGCATCGCCCCGCTGCTGCCACCGGTGCTGCTGGAGCGGATGCGCTTGCCGTATGAAATCGTCTTCCTCTGAACGGCGGAAGCTCACCATACCTGTGGGAGCGAGCCTGCTCGCGAAAGCGGTGTGTCATGTGTCAGATGTATTGAATGTGATGAAGTCTTCGCGAGCAGGCTCGCTCCCACATTAGCCCAGCAGTGAATCATCGGAAGGAACTGCCACCCCCTCAAACCAGTCGCATGAACAGGCATGGCCCAATTCAGAGGAGTGAACGTGTCCAGCGATCCCAAGCGTCAAGCGGTCGACGCGCCAGTCATTCATCGCCTGCGGGTACTCACGGTCAACACCCATAAGGGCTTCACCGCGCTGAATCGGCGGTTCGTTCTACCGGAACTGCGCGAAGCGATGCGCAGTACCTCGGCCGATCTGGTGTTCCTGCAGGAAGTGGTGGGTGAGCACGAACGCCACTCCAGTCGTTACAACGACTGGCCGCAGACGTCGCAGTACGAATTCCTCGCCGACAGCATGTGGAGCGATTTTGCCTACGGCCGCAACGCCGTTTACCCCGACGGCCATCATGGCAACGCGCTGCTGTCGAAATACCCGATCCGCGAATACCGCAACCTCGACGTGTCGATCACCGGGCCTGAACGGCGCGGGCTGTTGCACTGCATCCTTGATGTCCCCGGGCATGCCCAGGTGCATGCGATCTGTGTGCATTTGAGTCTGCTGGAAAGTCATCGGCAATTGCAGTTGCAACTGCTTTGCCAGTTGCTTGAATCACTGCCCGACGATGCGCCAGTGATCATTGCCGGGGATTTCAATGACTGGCAGTTGCAAGGCAACGCCGCCCTCGCCCGTCGCGATTATCTGCATGAAGCCTTTGAGCGACATCATGGGCGCCCGGCGAAAACCTATCCGGCGCGGTTTCCCTTGCTGAGGCTTGACCGGATTTATCTGCGCAATGCCAGCAGCCATGACCCACGCATTCTTGGCAACAAGCCGTGGACGCATCTTTCGGATCACTTGCCGTTAGCAGTTGAAGTACACCTGTAGCTGCGTTTTTGACAGCAATTAAATGACAGGCCTTCCCGGCAACTAACGATGGAAAGGACCTTTCGTCGGCGGCAAAAAACCGTCAGCCGCCTGCTTCTCAAGCGTTTTTCCATACAAACAAACACTTAGTTATGTGCAGAAAAACAAACGCTTGCGAAGGCCGATTTAAGTGCACCATTCATCGTGCATTTTCTTGACGCGCAGGCGTCACTCTTCTTATCTCTACCTTACTACCCCCGGAATCACTACTGGGGCTGACCTTCCGGCACTCGCGAAATCGAGCAGCCGCGGTTCGCCCCGCTCTATTCGGTCGCCCCTCGTTCGGGGTAGGAGAGACGCCAAACACGAGATGACGCATGCGCTTGCAAGGTAGACCCCCATGAAAACTTCACTGACCCCAAACGAACTGAAAATCACCCTTTGCACAGTGTCAGGCTCACTGCTGCTGTGCTCGTCCATGGAGGCGCATGCGGGATCTGCGGCGGATGAACCCGCGTGGTATCGCGCCGACGTACCGGTGCTGACCTTGCCAGTAACCGTGATAACACCCGGACCGCTGCCATTGAGTCAGCAGAGTTCGCGCCTGATCACTGAGGATCTTGCCCCATCTGCCTGGGACGAGCTGTACGGCAAAAGCGCTCGGCAAGCACAGACCGACGCACTTTCATCCGGTTATGCGATGGCCGCTGGCGACTTCAAAGGTCCGGCCGTGGTCACGTTGAAAAGCGCTGACGGGACCACCCAGACCCTTGGTCTTATAGGTGGCGAAAATCAGGTCCAGCTGAATGCCGATGGTGCGCTGACCCGACGTGCCCTCGCCGACCGCAACACTGACAGCCTCAACCTGCAAGGCCAGAGCCTCGGCGCCTATTACAGTCTGGTGGGTGCGCAAGGCTGGCACGTCGACCTGTCGGCCAGCGGCGGTCGGGTCAGCGGTTTCAGTCGCACTGCGCAAGGCAATCGGCAAGCCACCGAGGGCAATGCGATGACCTTTTCCGTCGAAGGCGGTTACCCGATCGGCTTGAGTGAAAACTGGGTGGTCGAGCCGCAGGCACAACTGATCAACCAGCGCATCAGTCTCGACGCTCCGTACGCCGGCTCGGGCAATGCCTCTTCCACCGACCTGACCGCGTGGAGTGGCCGCGTCGGTGCGCGATTGAAAGGCAGTTATGACTTGAACGGGTTGCCTGTTGAACCCTACGTGCGCACCAACCTTTGGCACACCGTTTACACCGGCAGCACGGTGACGCTCGATCAGGTCGACAAGATCAGCAGCAGCCGCAAGTCTTCAACAGTGGAATTGGGTTTGGGACTGGTGGCGCGGGTCACACCGGCGGTAAGCCTGTACATGAGCGCCGATTACAGCAGCGATGTGGATGACAATGATCTGAACGGGATCATCGGCAGCCTCGGCGTGCGGATGCGCTGGTGATCTGCTAAACGCTGAAGAACCTTGTGGGAGCGAGCCTGCTCGCGAAGCGGTGCCACCTTCAACATCATTGTTGACTGACATGGCGCCTTCGCGAGCAGGTTCGCTCCCACAGCTGCTAGCCCTGCGGCTTGAGAATCAACACCGCCAACGGCGGAAGATTCAGCTCCAGAGACAACGATTGACCATGACTCGGTACTTCATCGGTCAATGCCCCGCCACCATTGCCATAGTTGGAGCCGGCGTAAATGTCGGCGTCACTGTTGAACAGCTCGGTCCAGCGCCCGGCAAACGGCACGCCGACCCGATACGACTGGCGCGGTACCGGCGTAAAGTTGGCAACTACCAGCACTGGCGAGCCGTCCTTGCTCCAGCGTAGCCACGCGTAAACGCTGTTGATCGCATCATCGCCAATCAACCACTGGAAGCCTTGCGGCGCGTCGTCCTGGTCGTGCAGCGCCGGCTCTTCGCGATACAGCCGATTGAGATCGCCCACCAGTTTCTGCACGCCTTTGTGCTCGGAGTACTGCAGCAGGTACCAGTCCAGTTGCTGATCGTGGTTCCACTCGCGCCACTGGCCAAACTCGCAGCCCATGAACAGCAATTTCTTGCCCGGATGCGTCCACATGAAGCTCAAATAGGCGCGCAAGTTGGCAAATTTCTGCCAACGGTCGCCGGGCATCTTGTCGATCAGCGAGTGCTTGCCGTGCACCACTTCGTCGTGGGAAATCGGCAGGATGAAGCGCTCGGACCATGCGTAGACCAGACCAAAGCTCAACTCGTTGTGGTGATGGGCGCGGTACACCGGGTCCTGCTGGATGTAGTGCAGCGAATCGTGCATCCAGCCCATGTTCCATTTGTAGGAAAAGCCCAGGCCGCCCTGCTGGGTGCTCTGGCTGACGCCCGGCCATGCGGTGGATTCCTCGGCGATCACCAGCGCACCCGGCGCTTCCAGTTCAACCACGTCGTTCAAATGACGCAGGAAGTCGATAGCCTCCAGGTTCTCGCGACCACCGTGGCGGTTCGGCACCCATTCGCCAGCCTTGCGCGAATAATCGCGGTATAGCATCGAGGCCACGGCATCGACACGCAGGCCGTCGATGTGGAAGTGTTTCAGCCAGTGCAGCGCCGAGGCCAGCATGTAACCGTGCACTTCGGTGCGACCGAGGTTGTAGATCAGCGTGTCCCAATCCTGATGGAAGCCTTCCAGTGGGTTGCCGTATTCGTACAGCGCGGTGCCGTCGAACTGCGCCAGACCATGGGTATCGGTGGGGAAATGCGCCGGTACCCAGTCGAGGATCACACCGATGTCGGCCTGATGGCAGGCGTTGACGAACGCGGCGAACTGATCCGGCGTGCCGTAACGCGCACTCGGCGCGAATTGCGAAAGCAACTGATAGCCCCAGGAACCGCCGAACGGGTGCTCCATGATCGGCATCAGTTCGATGTGGGTGAATCCCAGCTCTTTCACATAAGGAATCAGCCGCTCGGCCAGTTCCGGCCAGGTGTACTGGCGCGCGACTTCGCCGAGATCATCCAGCTCGCACTGCCAGGAGCCGGCGTGCAACTCATAGATCGACAGAGGCTTGGAGCGCTGCTGGCGATCCTGACGGGAGTTCATCCACTCGTGATCCTGCCAGTCGATCTGTAATGGCGAGGCGACTTTCGAGGCGGTGTCCGGTGGCAGGCTGGTGGCCAGCGCCATCGGGTCGGCCCTGAGCGGCAGAATGCCGTGAGCGCCGAGGATTTCGTACTTGTACAACTCCCCCGCTTGCAAACGCGGAATGAACAACTCCCACACGCCCGAAGGATGGCGCAGGCGCATCGGGTGACGACGACCGTCCCAGACGTTGAAATCGCCAACCACCGAGACACGGCGGGCATTCGGTGCCCACACTGCAAAGCGCACACCGTCGACACCATCGACGGTTTGCAGCTGCGCACCGAGGCAAGCGCTGAGGTCACGGTGATTGCCTTCGGCGAACAGATACAAATCCATTTCGCCGAGCAACTGACCAAAGCTGTACGGATCTTCGGCGACTTGCTCGCCACCGGCCCAGCGCGTGCGCAACAGGTACGGTCGCGCCCGATCAAAATGGCCGACAAACAGCCCCGGCGTCTCGGTCATCTCCAGCGGGCCAAGCTCTTCGCCGCTGGCCTTGTCCAGCACCGCCACACTCAGCGCACCGGGCAGATAGGCGCGGATGAACTGCCCGCCAGCGCCATCGCCGTGCGGGCCGAGAATGGAAAACGGGTCCTGATGTTCAGCGCGCACCAAAGCATCAATGTCGCGTGCCGAGGGTAACAATGCTTCCTTTACCACACCCTGTTCCTTGTTCGAGAAACTCATGACTACTCTCCACCAAGATCGGAAAAGGGTTTAAGCCCTGTCAATAATCCATACAAGCCGTGCAATGGCACGGGCAGCCACGTTGGGCGGTTTTCCGCCTCGTAGGCCACTTCATAAGCGGCTTTTTCCAGGCCGAACAACGCCAGCGCGGCGTCGGCACCCTGAGGATCCTGCCAGGCATGCTCAAGACTAGCTGCTGCCTCGCGGTATGCCTGGACAAATGCCTCGCGTGCTTCGCGCAGATAACGCTCGGCGACCCGTTTACGCGCCGCTTCGGCTTCGGTGCTGTTATCAACGTTGTGTACGTTGATGGTCATCGCCGCTGCGTAATCGAACGAACGCAGTACGCCGCTGACATCCTTGTACGGGCTGTGCTTGCCGCGACGCTCACTCAACGGCCGCGCCGGTTCGCCCTCGAAGTCGATCAGGTAGGCATCGCCCTTGATCACCAGCACCTGACCCAAATGCAAGTCGCCATGCACCCGGATGCGCAAGCCGCCAGTGGCTTTCTTCGCCAGATCCTGCACATGGGCAAGAATGGTTTTCTTCTCGTCGAGCAGACGCTTGACCAGTTTCTGGTCCGCCGCGTTCAACTCGCCTTGATGCTGCTTGAGCAGTTTCAAGGCATGTTCGACCTGAGCAGTGACATCCTTGGCCGTCGTGGCCATGTCCTTGCTCGACGACACCTGCGGCGCAAAGTCGGCGTTGTCGGTTGGCGCAGCGAGCACCTGATGCATCTCGCCCAGACGTTGGCCGAGCATGCCGGCGAAGTCCTTCAGCTCGCCGAGCGCGTTGTAATGCTGCTCCTGCTCGGACATGGCGTCGGCCAGTTCATCGCGCAACGCCCGTTCGAGGTTGTTCTGCGTCCATTCCCACGCGTCGCCCTGATTGCTCAGATAGCCCTGAGCGATCATCAGCAAGTTGTCTTCACCCTGCGCGTCGCGGCGAATCACCGAACCCAGCAGTGGCGAGATATTGGCAAACCCGGCCTCGGTCAGGTAAGCGCTCATCTCCAGTTCCGGGTGTACGCCAGAAGCGACTTTGCGTATCAGCTTAAGCACCAGGCTGTTGCCGACAACCACGGAGCTGTTCGATTGCTCGGCCGACAGGTAGCGCACATCAGACTCGGCGCCGAGGCCGAGTTTTTCCAGATGATCTGTCTGTTCGAAGCGGATTTCGCCTTCGATCGACTCCAGTACGGTGTTGTTCTGCATGCCTTGCAGAACGGCGCGGACGAAGGTTTCCAGACTGAACGCATCGGTAATCAGGCCGACCTGACGCACACGGCGTACACGCGATAGCGCCAATTGCTGCGGCAACGGCGGGCCGACATGGTCTTCGGCAATAAAGCCGAACGGCAGTTGATAACGATTGGTCTGGCCACCGCTGGTGACTTCGATTTCGCTGAGCAGCACTGGATGCTGGGCGTCGCCGAAACGCACGCCATAAGCCAGATTGACCTTCTCGATCGCCGCGTCCTTGCCGGCGAACCAGCGACGGTTCTGCAGCCAGCTCGGCAGAATGCTTTGCTCCAGCGTCGTACGCGACGGCGCTTCGAGCAGCTCTTCCATGCGTTTTTTCAGTACCAGCGTGGTGAAGTCCGGCAGGCTCTGCGCCGGTTCGACGTGCCAGCTCGGCATCTGGTTCTCCGTTGCCAGCGCGAACCAATAGAAGCCGTACGGCGCCAGGGTCAAGAGGAAATTCAACTGACCGATCGGCGGGAACGCGTTACCGCCGAGCATTTCCACCGGCACCATGCCGACGTACGCCGACAGATCCAGCTCCACTGCTTGCGCACTGCGCGAGACGTTGGCCACGCACAGGATGATTTCGTGCTTGCCATCGACATCGGTGTATTCGCGCGTATAAGCCAGCACGCGACGGTTGGCCGGCGAGAGCATTTTCAACGTGCCACGGCCGAAGGCTTTCGATTGCTTGCGCACGGCCAGCAGGCGCCGCGTCCAGTTCAACAGCGAATGCGGATCGCCGGACTGGGTTTCGACGTTGACCGACTGATAGCCATACTGCGGATCCATGATCGGCGGCAGTACCAGACTGGCCGGATCGGCGCGGGAGAAACCGCCGTTGCGGTCGATCGACCACTGCATCGGCGTACGCACGCCGTCGCGGTCGCCGAGGTAGATGTTGTCGCCCATACCGATTTCGTCGCCGTAATACAGAGTCGGCGTGCCGGGCATCGACAGCAGCAGGCTGTTGAGCAGTTCGATGCGGCGACGGTCGCGTTCCATCAACGGTGCGAGACGACGGCGAATACCGAGGTTGATCCGCGCGCGACGGTCAGCCGCGTAATAATTCCACAGGTAATCGCGCTCACGGTCGGTGACCATTTCCAGGGTCAGCTCATCGTGGTTACGCAGGAAAATCGCCCACTGGCAATTCGCCGGAATTTCCGGGGTCTGCCGAAGAATGTCGGTGATCGGGAAGCGATCTTCCTGCGCCAGGGCCATGTACATGCGCGGCATCAGCGGGAAGTGGAAGGCCATGTGGCATTCGTCGCCATTGACGCCAGCGGCATCGGTGTCACCGAAATACAGCTGAGTGTCTTCCGGCCACTGATTGGCCTCGGCCAGCAGCATGCGGTCGGGATAGTTAGCGTCGATCTCGGCACGGATCTGCTTGAGGACGTCGTGGGTCTCGGGCAGGTTTTCGTTGTTGGTGCCGTCGCGCTCGATCAGGTACGGAATCGCGTCGAGACGCAGGCCGTCGATGCCCATGTCCAGCCAGTAGCGCATCACCGACAACACGGCTTTCATGACTTGCGGGTTATCGAAGTTCAAATCCGGCTGGTGCGAATAGAAGCGGTGCCAGAAGTACTGACCGGCGACCGGGTCCCAGGTCCAGTTGGACTTTTCGGTGTCGAGGAAGATGATCCGCGTGCCGTCGTACTTCTGGTCGTCATCGGACCAGACGTAGAAATCCCGCGCTGCCGAACCCGGCTTGGCTTTACGCGCACGCTGGAACCACGGGTGCTGGTCGGAGGTGTGGTTGATGACCAGTTCGGTAATCACCCGCAGACCGCGCTTGTGCGCTTCGGCAATGAAGCGCTTGGCGTCGGCCATGGTCCCGTAGTCGCTGTGCACGCCACGGTATTCGGCGATGTCGTAACCGTCGTCGCGACGTGGCGAGGGATAGAACGGCAGCAGCCAGATGGTATTGACGCCGAGGTCGGCAATGTAATCGAGTTTGGCGATAAGCCCGGGAAAGTCGCCGATCCCGTCATTGTTGGAGTCGAAAAACGATTTGACGTGAACCTGATAGATCACCGCGTCCTTGTACCAGAGCGGGTCTTTGATGAAGGCGGCTGCCTTGGGTTTCTTCGCCATGTGGAACTCCTGAAAAATTCTCTGATACACCGAGGGACTCGCATTGGTGAGCCCCTGTGGCGAGGGGATTTATCCCCGTTCGGCTGCGCAGCAGTCGCAAATCGTTAAAGCGGTGCAGCTTGAAAAATGGGGACGCTGCGCGCCCCGGCGGGGATAAATCCCCTCTCCACAAGTGCGGTGCAAATGTTACGAAGCTGAAATCCGCCAAATCCCGAACGGCTGATACGCCGGGTCAATACGCATGAACTGATATTTGCCGTGCCAGTCCCAGCGATGGCCATTCATCAAATCTTCGCCATGGGTGGTGGCATCGTCGGGCAGGCCCATTTCCCACAGCGGCAGTTCGAAATTCGCTTCCTGCACGTTATGCGGATCGAGGCTGACCGCGACCAGAATGAAATTGCTGCCATCGGCGCTGCGCTTGCCGAAGTACAGAATGTTGTCGTTCCAGGCGTTGTAGATTTTCAGCCCCAGATGGGTGTGCAGCGCCGGGTTCTGCCGGCGGATACGGTTGAGCTGGGCGATTTCGGCAATGATGTTGCCGGGTGCGGTGAAGTCGCGGACGCGGATTTCGTATTTCTCCGAATCCAGGTATTCCTCTTTGCCCGGCACCGGCGCCGATTCGCACAATTCGAAACCGGAATACATGCCCCACAGCCCTGAGCCCATAGTCGCCAGCGCCGCGCGAATGAGGAAACCGGGACGCCCAGACTCATGCAAAAACGCCGGATTGATGTCCGGGGTATTGACGAAGAAGTTCGGCCGGTAGCATTCGCGCCACGGCGACTGATTCAGCTCGGTGAAATATTCCGCCAGCTCGGCCTTGGTATTGCGCCAAGTGAAATAGGTGTAGCTCTGCGAATAACCGACCTTGCCCAGACGCGCCATCATCGCCGGCGTGGTGAAGGCCTCGGCGAGGAAGATCACTTCCGGATACAGCGTGCGCACATCTGCGATCAGCCATTGCCAGAACGGCAGCGGTTTGGTGTGCGGGTTGTCAACGCGGAAGATTTTCACGCCTTCCTTGACCCAGCCGACGACGATGTCGCGCAACTCGACCCAGAGGCTCGGAATCGCATCCGGCGCATAGAAATCGACGTTGACGATGTCCTGGTATTTCTTCGGCGGGTTTTCGGCGTATTTGATCGTGCCGTCCGGGCGCCAGTTGAACCAGCCCGGATGCTCCTTGAGCCACGGGTGATCCTGGGAACACTGGATAGCGAAGTCGAGAGCGATTTCCAGGCCATGGTCGGCGGCGGCAGCCACCAGGCGGCGGAAATCTTCACGGGTGCCGAGTTGCGAGTGAATCGCTTCGTGGCCACCCTCTTCGCTGCCGATCGCGTACGGACTGCCGGGATCGTCCGGGCCAGCGGTCAGGGAATTGTTGCGGCCCTTGCGGTGGGCGCGGCCGATCGGGTGAATCGGCGTGAAATACAGTACGTCGAAGCCCATGTCCTGAATCATCGGCAGACGCGAGTGCACGTCGTTAAAAGTGCCGTGACGCTGGGGATCGTCGGTGATCGAGCGCGGAAACAGCTCGTACCAACTGGCGAACTCGGCGAGTTCGCGCTCGACGTCCATAGGGAATTCGGCGCTGATGCTCAGATAGGCACGGTGATCGGCCTGAGCCATCAGCTCTGCACTGCGCGAGTGCAGAAACAGGGCGACCTGCTCGGTTTCGAGCAGGCCCGACAATTCATGGTGCAGCGCCGCGAGCTGCTCGCTGAGCTGGCCTTCGCTGCGTTCGGCGGCCTGTTGCACCATCGTGCGGCCTTCCTGCAGTTCCAGAGAAACCGGCACCGCCGCGCTGTGCTTCTTTTCCAGTTCGTACTGGAAGCTGGCGAAATGGTCGATCCACGCTTCGATGCAATACAGGTAGCGGCCCTGTTCCTCGGGGCGGAACTGGCCTTGCCAGGTGTTGTTGCCCTGATCGGACATGACCTCGGTCTGCCAGGTTTCCTGGCCTTCCTCGCGCCAGCGAATGCGCACGGCGAGCTTGTCATGGCCGTCGGCAAACACTTTGCTGGTCACCACCACTTCGCGCCCGGCAATCGATTTGGCGGCGAACTGGCCGCCGTCGAGAGTCGGCATGGTGTTTTCGATGACGATGCGTGGCAGCAGCAACGCCTGCGACAGCGGCATGTGCGGGTTGTAACTCAGCTCTGAAGGTCTTTCAGCAGTCATTGAGCATCTCTCCTTAACGCCCCAAGGACGCTCTTGTGCCGGAACAGTATTCGCGACAAAGCGCCGGCCCTGTCATGAACTCACTTAGGTTCCGAGCAACCGGCGCGGGGAAAAGTTCAGATGAAATTAACAAGACAAACCTGCGGATCGAATTTGTCGTGGCCGGGTCAACTCACTTAAGCACGTCCCACGCCATGTGCCATACGGAGGTCACCTGATGAGCATCCCGATCCCGGCGGAAACGCCCGATCCCAACATCGACAAACCCACCCTGCCGGAGACCGAACCGCCACCGGTGCCCGAGCAAGAGCCGCCAGGCACCACGCCACCACCGAAAGAAGAGCCACCGAGCACGATGCCGCCGGTGATCGTCTGACCCTTGCCACCCCTGATCGTCTGATCGTTCCCACGCTCCGCGTGGGAATGCAGCCCGGGACGCTCTGCGTCCCATCCAGAGCCGAACGCGGAGCGTCCGTTGAAGCATTCCCACGCGGAGCGTGGGAACGATCATCAGTTGGCGCAGAGTCAGAGGTGGTCGTTCTTGTCGACATCCTTTTCGAACACCCTCACCACGTACGGCATCACGCTGAAGATCGCCAGTGCCAGGATGGTACTGAGCAATGCCGTCGCTTCCTTGCCCAGCCCCGCCGCCACGCCGATCGCCGCCGTCATCCACAATCCCGCAGCCGTGGTCAAGCCTTTGACATGCGCCTCGTCGCCCTGCTGATTTTTCAGAATGGTGCCGGCGCCGAGAAAGCCGATCCCGGCAATCACGCCCTGCAAGACCCGACTCATCGCATCGGATTCTGCGCCCGAGGTCTGCGGCACCAATACGAATAGCGCAGCGCCCAACGCCACCAGCATGTGCGTGCGCACGCCAGCTGCCTTGCCTTTATGCTCGCGTTCAAATCCGAGTATCCCGCCAAGAACCGCCGCCATCACCAGGCGTACGGTAATTCGGGTCATTTGCGAGGCATCACCGATATCGGCGAACTCGGCTTGCATCGTGGCCCACACTTCATCCCACCAGTCTTCCATCGTGCCTCCCTTGTTATTGGCTTGATAAGCGATGGACAACAACGACCATTAATCGGTTGCGCAGAACGATCGGCGCGTTGCGCTTCCTAATATGCAGACCTCCCTGGAACAAGGACTGCCGCCATGCCCGTTCGAATCGATGAATCCAACCCCGAGCAGAAAGTGTGTTTTTTCACCGTCGAGCATGGTGAGGAAATTCGCATCTGCGACACCCTGGAAGTCATGACCGATAGCGACAAAGCCATGTCGTTCGTGGAAATCGAAGGCAAACGCACCTACATCACCGAAGCAGAAGCCGATGCCTTGACCGTCGCCGGGGCCAAGGACGGGCGCAAACATCTGAAGGCCGATGACAGTGATTCGGTGGTTTGATTGATCTCGATCAACACCCGACGCAGACGCCTGCAATAGGCGTTTGCGCCTTGCCTGGCAGGTTGCTTCAAGTTGTCGCAGGCATGGCGTCAAACCTCATCTGATCCGCTTTTTATTGCCAAACCTGAGTCTGTTCTGCAAACAGATCGGCGCTCATAGTGCATCGGCCTGATGGAGGCTGATGAGCGAACGAACATGAGCGAGCAAATCCCCGTCCGAACCGTAGAAGCATCGCCAACGATAAAAAGCGTACCCGCGCGCCCACTGAAAGCGACTGCCGGATCCACCGACAAGCAGATCCACACTCGCAGTTTCACCGGCCTGTTCCGCAACCTGCGTATGAGCGGTGCCGGACTTCTGTTTGTGCTGTTCTTCGGCACCGTGTGGCTGAACTGGGGCGGTCGGCAGGCGGTACTGTGGGATCTGGCGGAAAGCAAATTCCACATCTTCGGCGCGACGTTCTGGCCGCAGGATTTCATTCTGCTCTCAGCGCTGTTGATCATTGCTGCGTTCGGACTCTTCGCCATCACCGTGTTTGCCGGTCGCGTCTGGTGCGGTTACACCTGCCCGCAGAGCTCGTGGACGTGGATCTTCATGTGGTGCGAGAAGATCACTGAGGGCGAACGCAACCAACGGATCAAACTGCAAGCGGCGCCGTGGAGCCTGAACAAACTGGCGCGGCGTGCCGCCAAGCACACGCTGTGGCTGGCAATCAGCGTGATCACTGGCCTGACCTTCGTCGGCTACTTCACCCCGATCCGGCCGCTGGCCGAAGAACTGCTGACCCTGCAGATCGGTGGCGTCAGTCTGTTCTGGGTGCTGTTTTTCGCCGCCGCCACCTACATCAACGCCGGTTGGCTGCGGGAGGCAGTGTGCATGCACATGTGCCCGTATGCGCGGTTCCAGAGTGTGATGTTCGACAAGGACACGCTGACCATTGCCTACGACGCCGCCCGCGGCGAAAACCGCGGCCCGCGCAGGCGTGACGTGCGCCCGGTCGAAGCCGGCCTGGGTGATTGCATCGACTGCCAGTTGTGCGTGCAGGTCTGCCCGACCGGCATCGACATCCGCGATGGCTTGCAAATGGAATGCATCGGCTGCGCAGCGTGCATCGACGCCTGCGATTCGATCATGGACAAAATGCATTACCCGCGCGGCCTGATCCGCTACAGTTCCGAGCGCGAATTGCAGGGCGGCAAGACTCACCTGCTGCGTCCGCGCTTGATTGGCTATACGGCGGTGTTGCTGGTGATGATTGGAGCGTTGGCACTGGCATTGATCGAGCGGCCGATGGTGTCGCTGGACGTGACCAAGGATCGCGGGTTGTTCCGCGAGAACGCTCAGGGCCAGATCGAGAATATTTATTCGCTGAAAGTGATCAACAAGACTCAGCAACGGCAGGATTACCGGTTGAGTCTGGTTGAAGGCGACGGGTTTGAATTGCAGGGCAAAACGGCATTGAGCCTGGCGCCCGGGGAGATTGTCGATGTGCCGGTGTCGGTGGCGATGACCACCGAGCGCCCGGCGAGCAGTTCGCAGACGTTGAGTTTCAGGATTGAAAACAGTGACGAGCCGCAGGTTTACAGCGTGGCGAAGAGCCGGTTTGTGGCGCCGATGAATCGTTGATTGCCCTTAGACTGCGGTGCTTTCATTCGCGAGCAGGCTCGCTCCCACAGGAAATCGCGGTCGTTGTGGGAGCGAGCCTGCTCGCGAATGGAGGCGACGCGATTCCTTATAGACCCCATTCGGATCCACCATGAAACGCTACGAAAAATTCGCCGACGACATCGCTGAACTGATCCGCTCCGGCGTCCTCGGCCCCGGCCAGCGAGTGCCGTCGGTGCGCTATGCCAGCCAGGCTTACGGGGTCAGCCCGTCGACCGTGTTCCAGGCCTATTACCTGCTCGAACGCCGCGGCCTGATCCGCGCCCGGCCGCGCTCCGGTTACTTCGTCAACGCCCATACACCGAGCACATTTTCCGAGCCGGTGATCAGCAGCCAGGTCAACGAATCCACCGAAGTCGACGTCAGCGAGCTGGTGTTCTCGGTACTCGATTCGATCAAAGACCCCAACACCGTGCCCTTCGGCTCGGCCTTCCCCAGCCCGACGCTGTTCCCGCTGCAACGCCTGTCGCGCTCCCTGGCCAGCGCCGCGCGGGAGATGGACCCGCGCATGGTCGTCACCGATATGTCCCCGGGCAACCCGCAACTGCGCCGACAGATTGCCCTGCGCTACATGGTCGGCGGGTTGATGTTGCCGATGGAAGAGCTACTGATCACCAACGGCGCTCTCGAAGCGCTGAACCTGTGCCTGCAAGCAGTGACCGAGCCCGGCGATCTGGTGGCCATCGAGGCCCCGGCGTTCTACGCCAGCCTGCAAGTGTTGGAGCGCCTGAAGCTCAAAGCCGTGGAAATCCCCGTGCACCCGCGTGACGGCATCGACCTCGGCGTGCTCGCGCAAACTTTGGAACGCCATCCGATCAAGGCCTGCTGGTGCATGACCAGTTTCCAGAACCCGATGGGCGCGACCGTGCCCGAGGCGAAGAAACAGGAACTGGTCGAACTGCTGCGTCAGCATCAGGTGCCGTTGATCGAGGACGACGTCTACGCCGAGCTTTATTACGGGCAACAGGCGCCAAAACCGGCCAAGGCTTTTGATACTGAAGGATTGGTCATGCATTGCGGCTCGTTCGCCAAAAGTCTCGCCCCCGGCTACCGCATCGGCTGGGTGGCGGCCGGGCGTTTCGCGCAGAAGATCGAGCGACTGAAGCTGATGACCTCGCTGTGCGCTTCGATGCCGGCGCAAGCGGCGATTGCCGATTATCTGCAACACGGCGGCTACGATCGGCATCTGCGCAAACTGCGTTATGCCCTGGAAGAACAGCAGAGCGCGATGCTCGCGGCGATTGCTCGTTATTTTCCGGCGCAGACCCGGGTCAGCCAGCCGGCGGGCGGCTACTTTCTGTGGCTGGAACTGCCGGAGCAGATGGATTCGCTGAAGCTGTTTCAAATGGCATTGGCGCAAGGCATCAGCATCGCGCCGGGGCCGATTTTCTCACCGACCCAGCGCTTCAGGAATTGCATTCGCTTGAATTACGGCAGCCCGTGGACCGAGGAATCGGAAAAGGCCATGGAGACGTTGGGGCGGATTGTGCGGTCGTTCTGAGGGATAGATGTTGTCTGGACTGGCCCCTTCGCGAGCAGGCTCGCTCCCACAGTTGATTTGTGAATACAGAACCAATGTGGGAGCGAGCCTGCTCGCGAAGAGGCCGGCGTTAACACCGTAAATCCACCGGCTTAACGCCCACCCCCCAAATCCACAAACGTCCCGGTCGCATATGAAGCCTTGTCCGACAGCAACCAGACAATCGCTTCCGCCACTTCATCCGGCCGCCCGCCCCGGGCCATGGGAATCGCCGATTCGAGCTTGCTGACCCGATCCGGGTCGCCGCTCAGGGCATGGAAGTCGGTGTAGATGTAGCCCGGACGCACGGCATTGACGCGAATGCCCTCACCCGCCACTTCTTTCGACAGACCGATAGTGAAGGTGTCGAGCGCGCCTTTGGATGCGGCGTAATCAACGTACTCATTCGGCGAACCGAGGCGTGCCGCGACCGAGGAGACGTTGACGATGCTGCCGCCCTGCCCGCCGTGTTTGGGCGACATGCGCAGGATCGCGTGCTTGGCGCAGAGGATCGGCGCCAGCACGTTGGTTTTCATGATTTTGAGGATGCGGAATTCGGACATTTCATCGACCCGCGACTTCTGCCCGACGGTGCCGGCGTTGTTGACCAGCGCGGTAACCCGGCCCAGTTCGGCGTCGACGCGCTGAAACATCGCGATTACTTCGTCTTCGATGCTGACATCGGCGCGGACCGCGATGGCCTGGGCGCCCAAGGCGCGAACCTGCTCTAGTACGTTGTGTGCGGCCTGTTCATCCGACTGATAGTTGATGCAGATCCGGTAGCCCTGTTCGGCTGCCAACAATGCCGTAGCCGCGCCGATTCCGCGCCCGCCACCGGTGATGACAATGACTTTATCCATGCTGGCCTTCCCCCACGTGCACACGTAACAGTCGGGGCCAAGAATAACTGCCATTCATGGCTTTTGCATGAGTTCTATGGTGTTGCCGCCATCCCCTGTGGGAGCGAGCCTGCTCGCGAAGAACGATGACTCGGTCTCTCAGACCACCGCCAGCCGTTGCCCACGCACGATGTCCTGCATGAAGCGCTCCGCCGGCATCGGGTGGCCGAGCAGATAGCCCTGCAGCGAGTCACAGCCCAGTTTGGTGAGGAAATCCTGTTGCGCGCCGGTCTCGACACCCTCGGCGACAATCCGCAGATCCAGGGCCTGCCCCAGCGCAACAATCGCCGAGACGATCGCCGCATCATCGCTGTCGTGCTCCAGATCACGGACGAAACCGCGGTCGATCTTCAATTCATTGGCCGGCAGGCGCTTGAGGTACATCAGGCTGGAATAACCGGTGCCGAAGTCGTCGATCGACAGGTCGACGCCCATGTCCGACAGCTCTTGCAGCACGGTCATGCTCGCGTCAGCGTCGCTCATCGCTGTGGTTTCAGTGATTTCCAGGGTCAGGCTGTTGGCCGGCAAATGGTGGGTCGCCAGCGCCTTGGCCACGCTTTGCACCAGCCCGGCATGGCAGAACTGCAAGGCCGAGAGGTTCACGGCAATGCGCCAGTCGGTGTAACCGAGCACGTACCATTCGCGCATTTGCCGGCAGGCTTCGTTGAGCACCCATTCACCCATCGGAATGATCAGCCCGGTTTTCTCCGCCAGATCGATGAACTTGTCTGGCATCAACATGCCATGCAGCGGATGCTTCCAGCGCAGCAGCGCTTCGGCACCGACGGGGCGACCGTTGGCGGCGTCGAATTTGGGCTGGTAATGCAGGCAGAACTGGTTGTGCTCGATGGCCGCGCGCAGGTCCTGCAACAGTTGCAGTTGCTTGCGCGCGTTGGTGTTCATCGATGCATCGAAGAAGCTGTAGCCGTTCTTGCCGCCACCCTTGGCGTGGTACATCGCGGCGTCGGCGTTCATCAGCAGTTCCTGGGCGTTGGCGCCGTTGCCCGGATACAGGGCAATACCGACACTGGCGGAAATCTGCAGATCATGCTCGGCGACGCGGAACGTGCGACCGATCAGGCCGACCTGACGCGCAGCCAGGCTCAAGGCGTCATTGGGCTCGCTCAAACGCACCAGCAGAACGAACTCATCGCCACCGATCCGCGCCAAGGTGTCCTGGCTGCGCAAGTCCTCACGCAGACGCGCGCCGACTTCGCGCAGCAATTGATCGCCCATGTGATGGCCGAATGCGTCGTTGACCGGTTTGAAGCCGTCGAGGTCGATGAACATCAAGGCGAAGCAGCCGCCCTGCTCTTCAACTTTTCTGATTGCCTGATTGATGCGGTCGTCGAGCAACATGCGATTGGGCAGGCTGGTCAGCGGATCGTGCAAGGCCAGTTGGGTGAGTTCGCGGTTGGCTACGGTCAACGAGTGCGCCAGATCAGCGGTGCGCGCTTCGAGGCGGGCATCGAGAATCGAGGTCAACAGGGCAATCGACAGCACCGCCAGCGTGGTGACCACGACCAGACTGTCGAGGCCATTGCCCTTCAAGCCATTGAGTGTCGCGCCGCAGAAGCTGCCATCAGGAAACTGCGCCGCCGCCATGCCGGTGTAGTGCATGCCGACAATTGCCACACCCATGATCACCGCCGCGCCGGCACGAATCAGCCGCACATAGGGCGAATGCTGGCGCAGGCGAAAGGCAATCCACAACGCCGCTGCCGAGGCGCCCACGGCAATCAGCAAGGAGGCGCTGAACAATGTCGGGTCGTAATCGATGCCCGGGGTCATGCGCAGCGCGGCCATACCGGTGTAATGCATGGCGCTGATGCCAGCTCCCATGATCAGCGCACCGAAGGCCAGTTGCGCCAGGGGCAGCTTCGGTTGGCTGACCAGCCACAAGGCGAAACCGCAGGACAGCACCGCGATCAGCAGCGACAGCGCAGTGAGGGCGAAGTCATAGCCCAGGTCGATCGGCAATTTGAAGGCGAGCATGCCGATGAAATGCATCGACCAGACGCCAACGCCCATCGCCAACGCCCCGCCCGCCGTCCAGAAATGCACGGCCCGGCCTTTCGCCGTGGCAATGCGCCCGGTGAGATCGAGCGCCGTGTAGGAAGCCAGAATGGCCACGCACAAAGAAATGAAAACCAAAGTGAAGGAGTAGCTGCCGATGAGCATGGACGTTCTCGTGACAAGCCGAAACCGTACTGCTTCCATTCTCGGTCGGGCAAATGCGGCGATTGTACTGATTGCGCGAAATAACGCACTGACAAAGTAACCAAATTGCCATCAAGCCGATGAAACGCTTGTTCGATCGTCCTACAAGGCTCTGCGGTGGGCTTTAAGCACAACTTGTGAAAGCGATCTCACGCCATACACTAATCCCCGTGGGAGCGAGCCTGCTCGCGAAGGCGTCGGCACAGCCACCATCGTAGTTGCCTGACCCACCGCTTTCGCGAGCAAGCTCGCTCCCACAGGTTCAGCGGTTGTCGCTGACGTCCAGTTGGCCGTCCCAGCCGCCGCCCAGTGCGGCGATCAGTTGCACGCTGGCAATCAATCGACTCTGCAGAATATTAAGCACACTACGTTCGTTACTCAGCGCCGTGGCCTGCACAACGACTACGTCGATATAGGCAATCAGCCCGGCCTTGTACTGGTTTTCCGTCAGGCGCAGGGAATCGCGGGCGGCATCCAGCGCTTCCTGGCGTACCGCCGCTTCGTCTTCATACACCTTGAGCTGGACCAGGTAGTTTTCCACCTCGCGGAAGCCGTCGAGCACGGTCTGCCGGTAGCGGGCGACGGTTTCGTCATAGGCCGCCTCGCTGCGGTCAACCTCCGCCGAACGAATGCCGCCGTCGAACAGCGGCAACGACAGCTGCGGGCCGACCGACCAGAAGCGGTTCGGCAGGCTGATCAGGTTTTTCGAGGTACTGCTGCTGTAGCCGCCGCTCAGGCTCAGGGTCAGGTCCGGGTAATACGCGGCTTTCGCCACGCCGATGTTGGCATTGGCGGCAATCACCGAGCGCTCTGCAGAAGCGATGTCAGGACGGCGTTCCAGCAGTTGTGAAGGCAAGCTCAGCGGTACCTGCGGCAGATTCGGGATGCTCTGGCTCTCGGCAATGCTGAAGTTGGCCGGTGCTTCGCCGGTCAGTACGGCGATGGCGTTTTCAAACTGTGCGCGCTGCCAGATCAGATCGACCAGATCGGCCTGGGTGCTTTTCAACTGGGTTTGCGCCTGCGCCACCGCATCACGCCCGGAAACCCCGGCACGATACTGGTTCTGGGTCATTTTCAGCGAGCGTTCATAAGCGGCAACGGTGGCCTCGAGCAGACGCTTCTGCTGATCGATGACGCGCAGTTGCAGGTAGTTCTGCACCAGTTCCGATTGCTGACTCAGACGCATCGCTGCCAGATCGGCAAAGCTCGCCTGGGCGTTGGCCTCGTCGGCCTCCAGGCCACGGCGCAGCTTGCCCCAGACATCGGCTTCCCAACTGACGCCCAGTTGCGCGGTGTAGGTATCACGAATACCGCTTGAGGAACTGCTCAGGCTCGAACTGCTGCTGCCGGTGCCCTGACTCGAGCGGTTCTTGCCCAGACTCAGGTCGACGCTGGGGTAAAACGCGCCGCGTGCACTGCGCACCAAAGCCTGCGCCTGACGAAACTGCGCTTCAGACTGGGCGACGGTCTGGTTGGAGCTGTTGAGTTTTTCGATCAAGGCGTTGAGCTGTTGGTCGCCGTACAACTCCCACCAGGCGCCACGGGCCAGCGAGTCGCTTGGGTTGGCCTGACGCCAGCCTTCGGCTTCCTTGAACTGAGCGATTTCGGCAGTTTGCGGCCGCTGGTAGTCCGGGCCGACTGCGCAAGCGCTGAGCAGCGCCACGCACAGTGACAGGCTCAACAGGCGCGAGCCGCGAACGGTGGCCAATTGGAGAAGCGAACGGTCAGTCATAGCGGAGTTTCCAGAGCGGCGTCAGTGCGCACGCCACGCCATTTGTTGAAGCGATGGCGCAGCTTGTCGAGATAGAGGTAAACCACCGGAGTGGTGTAGAGGGTCAGGACCTGGCTGAACACCAGACCGCCAATGATGGTCAGGCCCAGCGGCTGGCGCATTTCCGCACCCTCGGCACGACCGAGCAGCAATGGCAAGGCGCCGAGGATCGCCGCCAGCGTGGTCATCAGAATCGGTCGCAGGCGTTGCAGGCAGGCGCTGCGGATCGACTCCAGCGGCGACAGGCCCTGATGACGCTCCAATTGCAGCGCCAGATCGATCATCAGAATGGCGTTCTTTTTCACCACGCCGATCAGCAGGAATATCCCCAGCAGGGAAATCAGGCTGAACTCGCCCCCCAATGCATAGATCGACAGCAACGCGCCAACCCCGGCCGAGGGCAAGGTCGAGAGAATGGTCAGCGGGTGAATGTAGCTTTCATACAGCACGCCGAGCACCAGATACACCGCCAGCAATGCACCGAGGATCATAAATGGCTGGCTCTTCTGTGTGGCCGCGAAAGCATCAGCGGTGCCGGCCATTTTCGCAATCACATCCTCCGGCAGGCCGACCTTGGCAATCGCCCGTTCGATGGCGGCGCTGCCCTGCTCCACGGTCACGCCTTCGGCCATGTCAAAGGAAATGCTTTCGGAAGCGAACTGGCCTTCATGGCTGACCCGGTCGTTTTCCAGGCTGTTTTCGTAATGGGCGAACGTCGACAGCGGCACCCGCGCACCGTCAGCGGTTATCACCTCGACCTGCTTGAGCGTCACCGGATCCTGGGCGTATTTCGGATTGACCTCCATCACCACCTGGTACTGGTTGAGGCTGTCGTAGATCGTCGAAATCTGCCGCTGGCTGTAAGCGTTATTGAGCACCGCGGTGACCATGTTCATGTCGACCCCCAGGCGTTTGGCCTGATCCCGGTCGACAATCAGCGTCACCTGTTGCGCCCCGGCACCTTCGCGGGCATCGATGGCGGTCAGCTCGGGCAAGGCACGCAACGCGGTGACCACTTTCGGGAACCACTTGCGCAGCTCGGCGAGGTCACCGCTCTGCAGGATGTAGGTGTATTGCGAACTGGTCTGCTCGCGGCCGCCGCCAAACTGCAGATCCTGGTCGGCCATCAGCATCAACTGCGCCCCGGGCACCTTGGGCATTTCCTTGCGCAGGCGTTCGATGACTTTCTGCGCCGACAGCTGGCGTTCCTTGATCGGCTTCAGGCGCACGATCATGAACGCGTTGTTGGTGCCGTTGTTGCCGCCGATGAACCCGGCCACGCTTTCCACCGCTTCATCCTTGAGCACGGCGCGGCGGAAGGTTTCCATTTTCGGCTGCATGACGTTGAACGACAGACCGTCGTCGCCACGCACGAAACCGATCAACTGGCCGGTGTCCTGCTGCGGCAGGAAGGTTTTCGGCACCACCACATAAAGCGCGATGTTGACGCCAACGGTGAGCAGCAGACTGAACAAGGTCAGACGGCGATGACGCAATACCCAGTCGAGGCTGGTGGCGTATTTGCCGACCATCCAGTCGTTGGTCTTGTGGCTCCAGCGTTGCAGGCGGTTTTCCTGGCCCGGCGTGTGCGGCTTGAGCCAGCGCGCGCAGAGCATCGGTGTCAGCGTCAGGGAAACCACCAGCGACACCACGATTGCCGCCGCCAGGGTGATGGAAAATTCGCGAAACAGGCTCTCGACCAGCCCGCCCATGAACAGGATCGACAGGAACACCGCCACCAGCGAGACGTTCATCGACAGCAGGGTAAAGCCGACTTCCTTGGCCCCGAGGTACGCCGCCTGCATCGGTTTGACGCCTTCGTCGATGTGCCGGGAAATGTTTTCCAGCACCACGATGGCGTCGTCCACCACTAGACCCGTGGCGAGAATCAGCGCCATCAGCGACAGGTTGTTCAGCGAGAACCCGTACAGGTACATCACCGCAAAGGTACCGACCAGCGACACCGGCACTGCCAGGGTCGGGATCAGCGAGGCGCGGAAGTTACCCAGAAACAGGTACACCACCAGCACCACCAGGGCGACGGCGATCAGCAAGGTCATCTCGGCTTCATGCAGCGTAGCCTTGATCACTGGCGAGCGATCCATGGCCAGATTGAGTTTGACGCTGGCCGGCAGCACCGCTTGCAGCGCGGGCAACTGCGCCTTGATCTCGTTGACCGTCTCGATGATGTTGGCGCCGGCCTGACGGTTGATCACCAGCAATACCGCCGCGTCGTCGTTGAAGAAACCGCTGTTGTAACGGTCTTCGACGCCATCGCTGACTTTCGCCACATCCTTGAGACGCAATGCGGCGCCGTCGGCGTAGTGAATGATCAGCGACTCATAATCCTTGGCTTTCTCCAACTGGTCGTTGGCCTGGATCTGCCACAAGCGCTCGCCGTCCTCGACCGAACCCTTGGGCCGGCGCACGTTAGCGTCGGCAATGGTCTTGCGTACATCGTCGAGGGCCACGCCGTACTGGTTGAGGGCCTGCGGTTCGAGTTCGATGCGCACCGCCGGCAGCGAACTGCCACCGATCTGCACTTCACCAACGCCCTGCACTTGCGACAGGCTTTGCGAAAGGATGGTCGAGGCCAGGTCGTAGAGCTGGCCTTTTTCCAGCACATCCGAGGTCAGCGACAGCACCATGATCGGCGCCTGCGACGGGTTGACCTTTTTATACGTCGGCATGCTGCGCATCCCGCTCGGCAGCAGATTGCGCGAAGCATTGATCGCCGCCTGCACCTCCCGCGCCGCGCCGTTGATGTCGCGGTCGAGGTCAAATTGCAGAATCACCCGCGTCGAACCCTGACTGGAACGGCTGCTCATGGTGTTGACGCCGGCAATCGCACCGAACGAACGCTCCAGCGGCGTCGCCACCGTCGAAGCCATTACCTCGGGACTGGCGCCCGGCAGACTGGCCTGAACCACGATCACCGGGAAATCCATCTGCGGCAATGGCGATACCGGCAACAGACCGAAGCTGACCCCGCCGAGCAACATGATGGCCAGCGAGAGCAGCATGGTTGCCACGGGGCGTTTGATGAAGGGACCTGAAAGATTCATGCGCTCCAGCCCCTACCGCCGAACCCTGTGGGAGCGAGCTTGCTCGCGAATGCGGTATTACATTCAACATTGAAAGTGACTGACCCACCGCTTTCGCGAGCAAGCTCGCTCCCACAAGGGATATATGCTGATTGCGGGGTCATACCGCGACCTCGTCACCTTCGGCTTTGGCTTTGCCAAAGCGCCTTCCGAGGCGGTCGAAGTACAGGTAAATCACCGGCGTGGTGAACAGCGTCAACACCTGGCTCACCAACAAACCGCCAACCATCACCAGCCCCAACGGCTGACGCAATTCAGCGCCAGACCCGGTGGCCAGCATCAGCGGCACTGCGCCGAACAACGCGGCCAGTGTAGTCATCAGAATCGGCCGGAAGCGCAGCAACGCCGCTTGATAGATCGCCTCCGCCGGGGCCATGCCCTGGGTGCGTTCGGCGTCGAGGGCGAAGTCGATCATCATGATCGCGTTCTTCTTGACGATACCGATCAGCAGGATGATGCCGATGATCGCGATCATGCCCAGGTCGTTGCCGCTGAGCAGCAACGCCAGCAAGGCGCCGACTGCGGCGGACGGCAAGGTCGAAAGAATGGTGATCGGGTGGATGTAGCTCTCGTAGAGCACGCCTAGCACGATGTACATGGTCACCACCGCCGCCAGAATCAGCAGCAAAGTGCTCGACAGCGAAGCCTGGAACGCTTGCGCCGCGCCCTGGAACTGAGTCTGCACGCCGACCGGCATGCCGATGTCCTGCTGCACTTGCTCAATGATGTCCACGGCATGCCCCAACGCCACGCCCGGCGCGAGGTTGAACGACATCATCACCGCCGGGAACTGGCCGATGTGGGTGATCGCCAATTGCGCCTGACGCTCTTCGACATGCGCCAGACTCGACAAACGCACCTGCGCGCCGTCGGTAGTCTTGACGTGAATCTGATCCAGCGCCTGCGGGCCGATCTTCTCCCCGGCCTGGGCTTGCAGCACCACGCGGTACTGGCTGGCCTGGGTGTAAATGGTCGAAATCTGCCGCTGGCCGAACGCGTCGTAAAGCGCATCGGTGATATTCGCCACCGACACGCCAAGGCGCGATGCGGCGTCGCGGTCGATCACCAGATAGACCTGCAAGCCTTTGTCTTGCAAATCACTGGCCACGTCGGTCAACTCCGGACGCTGCGCCAGGGCTTCGACCAGACGTCCGCTCCACTGGCTGAGCAATTCGGAGTCCGGCGAAGACATGCTGAACTGATACTGGGTGCGGCTGACCCGATCCTCGATGGTCAGGTCCTGCACCGGCTGCATGAACAGCCGAATGCCGACCAGTTTGTCCAGTTGCGGTTGCAGGCGGGAAATCACTTCGCTGGCGGTCAGATCGCGCTCGCCGTGGGGCTTGAGGTTGATCAGCAAGCGGCCGCTGTTGAGCGTGGCGTTGTCGCCGTCGACGCCAATGTAGGACGACAGGCTCTGCACCGCCGGATCTTCGAGAATGATCTTCGCCAGTTGCTGCTGCCGATCTCCCATCGCCGCGAAGGAGATCGACTGCGGCGCTTCGGAAATTCCCTGAATCACCCCGGTGTCCTGCACCGGAAAGAAACCCTTCGGCACGATCACGTACAGGAACACCGTCAACGCCAGTGTGCCGATGGCGACCAGCAAGGTCAGCGGCTGATGCTTGAGCACCCAGCGCAGCATCCGCCCGTATTCGTTGATCATCCAATCGATGAACGCACCGCTGGCGCGATAGAAACGGCCTTGCTCGTGTTCCTGCGGTTCACGCTTGAGCAGACGCGCGCACATCATCGGCGTCAGGGTCAGCGACACCACCAGGGAAATCAGGATCGCCACCGCCAGGGTAATGGCGAACTCGCGGAACAGGCGCCCCACTACATCGGCCATGAACAGCAGCGGAATCAGTACGGCGATCAGCGACAGGGTCAGGGAAATCAGGGTGAAGCCGATCTGTTTCGCGCCCTTGAGCGCGGCCTGCATCGGGCTGTCACCCTCTTCGATGAAGCGTGAAATGTTCTCGAGCATGACGATGGCATCGTCGACCACGAAGCCAGTGGCGATGGTCAGCGCCATCAACGTCAGGTTGTTCACCGAGAAACCGGCGAGGTACATCACGCCAAAGGTGCCGATCAGCGACAGCGGCACGGCCACCGAGGGAATGATCGTCGCACTGGCGCGGCGCAGAAACAGGAACGTGACCATGACCACCAGCGCGATGGCGATCAGCAGTTCGTGTTGCACGTCGGTGACCGAGGCACGGATGGTCTGGGTGCGATCCGTCAGCACCGTGACGTCGAGGCCGGCCGGCAGGTTGTCGGTGATGCTCGGCAGCAAGGCCTTGATGCGGTCGACCACTTCGATAACGTTGGCGCCCGGCTGACGCTGGATGTTCAGCAACACCGCCTGATTCTGGTTGGCCCACGCGGCCAGACGCTCGTTCTCGGCGCCATCGACGATTTCCGCGACGTCCTTGAGCCGCAACGGCGCGCCGTTCTTGTAGGTCAGGATCAGATTCGCGTAGTCCTCGGGCGAGGTCAGTTGGTCGTTGGCATCGAGCATCGACACCCGGGTCGGGCCATCGAAGTTGCCTTTCGGCTGGTTGACGTTGGAGGCGCCGATCAGCGTGCGCACGTCCGACAGGTTGAGGCTGTTGGCCGCGAGCGCTTCGGGGTTGACCTTGATTCGTACCGCCTGACGCTGGCCACCAGCGATGCTGACCATGCCGACGCCGCTGATCTGGGCGATTTTCTGCGCCATGCGCGTATCGACCAAGTCATTGAGCTTGGGCAGCAGCATGGTTTTCGAAGTGATGGCCAGGGTCAGCACCGGGGTGTCCGCCGGGTTGACCTTGTTGTACACCGGCGGCGCCGGCAGGTCGGTGGGCAGCAGGTTGGTCGCGGCGTTGATCGCGGCCTGCACCTGCTGTTCGGCGACATCCATGTTGATGTCGAGGCTGAAACGCAGGGTCAGCACCGAAGCGCCGCCGGAGCTGGTCGAAGCCATTTGCGTCAGGCCCGGCATCTGCCCGAACTGGCGCTCAAGCGGTGCGGTGACGGCGCTGGTCATCACGTCCGGACTGGCGCCGGGGTACAGGGTCATGACGCGGATGGTCGGGTAATCGACCTGCGGCAAGGCCGAAACCGGCAGCAGGCGATAAGCGATCAGGCCGGCCAGGACAATGGCCAGCATGCTCAGGGTGGTGGCTACCGGACGGAGGATGAACAGCCGCGAAATGTTCATGCGCCCTTCTTGGCCTTTTCAGCGGTGGTCGCATCGGGATTGGCGGCGGATTTGCCTTGCAGGTGTTCGGTCGGCGAGGTCGGTACTTCGCTGCTGTCATTGACCACTTCGACTTCGCTGCCCTCCTTCAGGCGATCGGTGCCTTCAAGCACAACGCGATCGCCCGCGGCGAGGCCTTCGGTGACCACGGTGTGGTCACCGTCGCTGGCACCGATTTTCAGTTGGCGAATGGTGACTTTCTTGTCGCCGTCCAGCGCATAGACGAAGGTGCCGTTGGTACCGAACTGGATCGCTGCCGACGGTGCCAGCACTACACCTTTGAGCGTGTCGGCCAGCAAATGGACGTTGACGAACTGGTTGGGAAACAGCGACTGGTCGCGATTGTCGTAGCGGGCCTTGAACTTGAGGGTGCCGGTGGCCACGTCGATCTGGTTGTCGAGGCTTTGCAGCACGCCAGTGGCTTGCAGCTTGGTGTCGCCGCGATCCCACGCTTCGGCAGGCAACTTGGCGCCGCTGCGGTAACGGGCCAGCACGGTGTCGAGGCTGTTCTCCGGCAAGGTGAAGGCCACGCTGATCGGTTGCGTCTGGGTGATCACCGCGAGGAACGTGGTGTCGTTGGCGGCGACGAGATTGCCGACGTCGACCTGACGCAGACCGACGCGGCCGGCAATCGGCGCGCGGATCTTGGTGAATTCGAGATTGAGCTTGGCATCGTTGACCGCGGCCTGATTGGTCTTGACCGTGCCCAGATACTGGCCAACCAGCGCTTCGGCGGTGTCGAGGGTCTGTTTGGCGATGCTGTCTTCTTTATACAGACCGCGGTAGCGCTCGACGTCGACCTGGGCGTTTTTCAGTTGCGCCTGATTCTGCAGCAACGTGCCTTCGGCCTGGAGCAAAGCATTCTGGTAAGGACGCGGATCGATCTCGGCCAGCAGGTCGCCCGCCTTGACCATCTGCCCTTCTTCGAAATGAATCTTCACCAGTTCGCCGCCCACCCGACTGCGGACGTTGATGGTATTGAGCGCGGTGACCGTGCCCAGTGCCTTGTAATACAGCGGGAAGTCGCCCTTCACCGCCGGCGCCACACGCACCGGAATCGGCCCGGTACCGCCGCCGAAGCCAGGCCGCATCATTCCCGAGCGCCCGGTATGGCCGGCGGCCGCTTTGTCGCCGCCCGCCTTGTCAGCAGAGCCGGCGGGCCAGAATTTCCAGCACAGGACGGCGATGACCAACAGGACCAGCAGGCTGATCAGCCAGCGACGGGATTTGCGGGGGGACGATTGCATGGAGTTATTGACCATTGGGCGCGTGGGCTTCTATTACGGGAGGCTGAACGATAAGCACTGAGTGGATTTAAGCAAAGCAGCTTTACCGGCAATTTACCTTCCACTTACGTTTCAAGGTGTGAGGCAAAACCCTGATACACAAATGAAAACGGCCTGGACAGGGCCAGGCCGTTAACAATTGTAAAAGCCTTACTTGAGAACGGACAGTGCCGCTTCGTAGTTAGGCTCTTCGGCGATTTCCTTGACCAGTTCGCTGTGCAGGACGGTGTCGTTTTCGTCCAGCACCACAACGGCGCGAGCGGTCAGGCCTTTCAGCGGGCCGTCAGCGATGGCCACGCCGTAGTTTTCGATGAACTCGCTGCCCCGCAGGGTCGACAGGTTCTGTACGTTTTCCAGACCTTCGGCGCCGCAGAAGCGCGCCTGGGCGAACGGCAGGTCAGCGGAGATGCACAGCACCACGGTGTTGCTGATGTCGTTGGCCTGGGCGTTGAACTTG